>Ga0116230_10001216_pt1 | contig 24110 bp, 20 predicted proteins | sample S1TSphfallax_3_FD_88678 | JGI IMG/M metagenome (GOLD analysis project Ga0116230, IMG submission 88678) | Host-associated microbial communities from peat moss isolated from Minnesota, USA - S1T2_Fd - Sphagnum fallax MG | ecosystem: Host-associated > Plants > Peat moss > Unclassified | place... | reverse complement strand
GTGGCCGACATGGGGCCTATGTCCTCCACGATGGCCTTAGTTTGAGGAAATGCCGTCGCCAGAAATTCGCGCACCGTCGCCACTGTCGCCATTGGCCATTTTGGCTGCCCGCCGGCCGGATCGTCAATCCGCGACCTGGCACTTCAGCCGCTGGTAGCCTTCGCTTTCTCTCTGACTGCATCCAGATGAGCATTAGCCTGGTTTTTGCAGTTTAGTTGAGCATCTCCCGCCAGCGCCTCGCACTTCGCCAGGGCGATTTTGGTTTCGCCTTCTGCTTGCGTCACCGCGGCGTCCACCAGGGCGCCAATGTTCTTGTCGGTGATCACGGCTGCGGCGTCCGCCCGTTCCTTGGCAGCGCTGGCTTCGACCTGCTCGACTTTCGCATCCGCCTTGGCGTTCTCTGCGACTGCATCGCTCTGGGCTTTGGCGACGTCCGCGTGCACGGTCTCGGGAGATTCGGCTTTGTTGCAGGCTGACAGGCCCAGGACGGCACTGGCGATGAAGGCGTAGGTTATCGCGGGTTTCATTTTAATCCTTAGGGTTTAGCTTGGCTGGGTTGGGAGGTTTGGTGTACCACGTGCCAATGGGCGGGGTCGGTGCGGTGGGGCACCAAGGCGTTGTCGTGGCAGGTCGGTACAATGGGTTCGACATGAGATACCCGATTATTACTTTCCTGTTGCTTGGCGCGAAATTAGCCGCCGCGGCCGCAGGCGACAGCGTGCCGCCGCTGGACTGGGCCATGTTCGGCGGCAATGTGGAAAGCACCAACGCCAACGTGAACCCCACCGGCATCACTGCTGCCAACGTCGCCCAACTCGTGCGCCGACAGATAAAATTGCCCGGCACCGTGGATGCGAGCGCCATTTATCTGCAGGGCGTCACGGTCCACGGCACGCTTCACGATGCCCTCTTCGTCACCACGAGCTATGGCAAGACGCTGGCGCTCGATGCCGCGAGCGGCGACGTGTTGTGGGAATACACGCCGTCCAGCTATCAGGCGCTGGCGGGCACGCGCCAGATCACCAATTCAACCCCCGTCGCCGATCCCGATCGGCAGTCCATTTATGCGGCCTCGCCCGACGGATACATCCAAAAACTGGGCGTCAGCGATGGTCAACCTCGCTGGCGTACCCCCATCACCACGCTGCCACAGCGTGAGAAGATCGCTTCGCCTCTGAAATTCTTCCAGGGCCGCGTGATTGCCGTCACGGCGGGCTACGTCGGCGATCGGTCGCCGTATCAGGGCCATGTCGCGATTCTCGACGGCAACTCCGGCAAGCTCATCCACGTGTGGAACTCGTTGTGCAGTAACCGCTCAGGTTTGCTCGAGCCTGCGTCCTGTCCGCAATCAAGATCGGCGATCTGGGGGCGTGCGGGCGCCGTGATCGACCCCGGCAACGGCGACATCTTCATCGCCACCGGCAATGGCGACTGGAACGGCACGACCGACTGGGGCGATTCGCTCATCGAGATCGATGCCTCGGCCACGAAAATGCTGGGCAATTACACGCCGGTCGATACCGCAGAACTGAAGGCGCGTGATCTCGACCTCGGCTCCAGCTCGCCGGTGCTGCTGGGCGATGATCTGATCGCGCAAGGCGGCAAGGATGGCAAGCTACGGCTCGTCAGGCGCACGGCCATCGCCGGCGAGGATCCGCACACGGACCACGAACTGCAAACCGTTGCCACGCCCAGCGGTACCGCGTTGTTCACGCAGCCTGCGGTATGGGAGCATGACGGCCAGACCTGGATGTTCGCCGCCGACAACGGCGGCACCGCCGCGTGGGTGCTCGAGAATGCCGCGCTTCAGCCACAATGGAAAAATGCGACCGGCGGCACCAGTCCGTTCGTGGCTGGCGACCTGCTTTTTGTCTACGCTCGACCAGGCGGACTGACCGTGTATGAAGCCGCCTCGGGCAAACTCATCGCCACGCTGCCGTGTGGTCCCGGTCATTGGAATAGCCCCATTGTGCTGCGGGGCGAGATTATCCTCCCCGAGGGCAATGCCAACGATCACGCGACCCGCGGTGTGCTCGATATCTGGAGCCTGCCGGGTGATCGATAGCGCGCCGCGATCGGCGTTTCTTTCAACCATGCGGAATTGATGCCACCATGCCTTCACAGCCGATCATTCGTTCGCTCCTCGACACGGATACCTACAAGTTCACGATGTGGCAGCCGATGCTGCACCATTTTCCGGGGAATCAGGCGCGGTACGAATTTCGTTGCCGCAACGCCGCCGCCATCCCGTTGAGGCTGCTCGCCGCCGAGGTCGAGCGCGAACTCAATCATCTGTGTAGTTTGCGTTTCTCGGAGGCGGACCTTTCGCACCTCGCGAGCAAGCGCTGGTTCAAGAGCGACTTCATCGATTATTTGCGGATCTTTCAATTTCAGCACCGCTACATCCGCGTCGAGACTCAGGGCGATGCGCTTCTCATCATCGCGGAGGGACCGCAAATCCACGTCATGGGCTTCGAGATTTACGTGCTATCGATCGTGAACGAGCTGTATTTCCGAAGGTTGGTCACGCTCGACACCCTCACCGAGGCGCGCCGGCGCCTCGATGCGAAAGTCGCGCTGCTGGAGGAATTCCAGGCTGACCCAGTGCGCAGCATCCGCGCCAAGCGTCACCCCCTCGAAATCTTCGAGTTCGGCACCCGGCGGCGATTCTCCGCGGCGTGGCAGGAGGAGGTGGTCGAGACGCTCGTGCGGCGCGTGCCGCAGCTCTTCAAGGGCAGCTCCAACGTGGCGCTTGCGCGGCAATTCGGCATCGCCGCGATCGGCACCATGGCGCATGAGTATCTGCAAAGCTTTCAAGCCGTGCCCGGGGTGCAGCTGAAGCAGTTCCAGAAGCAGGCGCTGGAGATCTGGGTGCAGGAATATCGTGGTGATCTTGGGATCGCGCTCACCGATGTGGTCGGTATGGATGCCTTCCTGCAGGACTTCGATCTGTATTTCGCCAAGCTGTTCGACGGCCTGCGCCATGACTCCGGCGATCCGATCGTGTGGGGTGAGAAGGCGCTTGCACACTATGCGGCGCTGCGCGTGGATGCTCACGCCAAGCGCATGGTGTTCTCCGACGGTCTCGACATTCCCACCGCGATCGCGCTCTACGACCGGTTTGCCGACCGCGTCGGCACGGGGTTTGGGATCGGCACCAACTTGACCAATGACACAGGGATTCCACCGTTGAACATCGTGATGAAGCTCGTGAGCTGCAACGGTCAGCCGGTCGCGAAGCTCTCGGACTCGCCGGGCAAGACGATGTGCGACGATGCGACCTTTTTGGCGTACTTGAAGCAGGTCTTCCATGATGAACGGTGACCGCACTTGTCCGCGCGACGTCCGCGCGACGTTTCGATACGATTAGTGCGGTTTCATCGCTTGACGCGTGCCGCGCGGGGGCGTGGTATGTGAGTGTTGGTCGGAGACTGCTCTTAGGCGGGCGTGAGAGTTGCGATGCTGTGATCACGGCTCGCGGTTGCTCAGCTTTTGATTGACGAGGCAGGCGTAATCCGCGAGCGGCATCAGGCCGATTGCGCTGCGATTGGCATCGATTTGGGCGATGTCGATCGCCCCTCGTGGGTTGAAGTGGCCCGAGAGCCAGTCGAATTGCGTGCCAAAGCGTTGCGGCTTCCCCTGGGCGAGGAGCACGCGATCGGTCATCTTCGCGAGTAAGTCTGCGGGTAATTCGCCCGCCTCAAAGCGCTTCTCAAATTCGGCGAGTAGGGATGCCTGCCACTCGGGGTGCGTATCAGCGTGCTGCACGATCACCCATGCCCACTTGACGCCGTTCTCGCCCACTTGTGCGGCCGTCGGCACTCCCTTGTCGCTGATCACCTGCTTCAGCCAGGCTTGATTGTCGGCATCCAGTCGTTCGACCGATGACATCAGAGCCGAGTCGTGCGGATTCTTGAGATACGCGCGGCGGGCGCGTTGATCGGCTTCGAAACGATCCTGCAGTTGGCGGCGCACCTCGGGTTCGGTGAAGTGGCGCGCGGCGTCTTGCTGATCGATGGCCGAAGGTGCGTCCGACGGATGGGCGGCCCGCCATGCCGCTGCTCCCGGGCAGGCTGACGGGGCCTCTTCGGCGATGGCGAGGTCGGCAATCGCGAGACTCAAGCCCGTGCAAAGCAGGGCGATACATGGAAATCTCATTGACGTATGGCTCGCGCCACCTGAAGCGAACCGTGGAACGCGCCTCCCGGGTGTTCCGCCGTCAGCAGGATGAATGCGCAGACCGCAGCGTTGAGATACCGCCGTTCGATGCGCATCGTTGGCTCCTCAATCACTCGGATGCGGGAGTCGTGGCGGCAGATCTCGGTTTGACCGATACCTTTTGGTTCGCCGGCACATTGCCGAGAAAGGTGGGCAAATCCTTGGTTGACAAGGCCTGTGTCGATGTCAGGGTAAAGTAGGCCCCGCCGCCATCCTCCAGGAATTGCCCATCGGGCCCCAGCACGACGATTCCACCCGGCCCGCCGGCATCGGCTCCGAAGGCGACGACGATGTCGCCGGCGTCATTGGTCGTAATGGATGCCACCGTCGGATCATTCGAGAAGCCGCCTATTTCCGACATCGCTAAACTACCCTTGGCCAGCGCAACCGCAAACGGACTCTGGTCCGTGCCGATGTAAATATAATTCGCGTTGCCCGCCATCGAGCAGCGCGCGGTGGCGCCGCCGACGAGCGGGAGTTTAACCGTGCCCGTGAGCTTCACGGTCACCGTGTCGTAGCTACCATCGGTCACCGTGTCGGTCTTCTCATAACGGTACAGTACGACCTCATCACCGGAGGTTCCGGCGGCGATATCGACGACATAGATGTTGCGGTTGACGCTATCGCCCTTGACGGAGGCGTAGCCCTCGAGGATTGCGCCCACATAACCGAACGGCCCGAGGGATCCGCCTCCGTAACATCCGTCGCTCTCAGGAAGATAGCCGCAAACCGAGAATGAGACTTCGGTGTAGCCACTCGAGAATGAGTAGGTCGTAAATAAGCCGGCATCCGGCAAGGCGGCCCTCGCGGCAGGCGAGAAGGCGATTATTAACAACAGGCCAAGCGCTCGTGCGCCCGCCAGCATTCGGTCCGACCGCATGCAGGAGATGAACATGGTGAAGTCCCTTTCTTTTTAAGATGACACGACGAGTCTAACGTAATCCATCGGTGGTAAGTAATCCGGTGGCCGTACGAAGTTACGGTTGTTTCGCGTCGCGCATCGCGCGGAGTTCCTTAAGGGGCGGAGTCGCCGCCAACTGTTCGGGCGCGAGCAGAGCCCACTTGATACCGTGGGGCCGTGGTCCACGCGCGGCGGTGATGAAGCGCGTGGGCGTGGCGATGTGATCCACCAGGATATCGGTATCGCTGGGGGTGAGGTTGTCTTCCACCACCTGCACATCGTGAACGAGGGCGGTCACGGAAGTGTTCTCGTGGGCAATGCCGACCTCGGTGAACATCCCCCACTCCAAGTCGAAGAAACCGTGCCCCTTGCCGAAGCGCACGCCGTTCAACGATACGGCGGAGGCGCCGGTGACCATGAAGTCGAAAGGCCCGCGCGATGCCAGGGATGCCAGGGAAATGGGCGCGCCGAAGATCTCCATGCCGTCCAGCGACGCCGCGAACGGCGACTGACCTGGCGGAATCCTCGCCGGCTCCAACAGCATGAAGCCGCGATAGATGCCGTAGGTGGAGACGACCAAGGTCTTGCCGTCATCCAGCATGCGCCGGCGCAACTCGGCCAAGCCGTTGTCGGGCGTGACGAAGACATAGCTGCCCGTGTAAAAGGGCTGCGCCATGACTCGCGCGACCGCCTGCTCGCTGCCGATGAAGTCGGGGATGAATTCCGCAAAATCGAGATGAAAGCGGGAGTCGGGTTTGGCCACGGGGCGCAACTTCTCCCAGATCTGTTGGCGAATGGCGGTGGCGCGGTTCACTGCATCACTCCGCCGCAAGTCCTAGGGCTTGCCGGTCGCGCGCGCGGAGCTTCACGAGACCGGCGTAGACCAGTGCCGACACGGGAAGTCCGAGAATCCAACTTAAGTCCGTGCCGCCCAGCGCCATGGCGATGGGCCCGTCATACACCGGCGACCGCATGGTCAATGCCGCCACCACCATACCCGCGAGCAGCGCGATGCAGCCGGCCGGGTTGAAGCCATGCCAGCCCCAGTAGCGGCCGGCGGCTCCTTCATTGCCATGGATGGCGTGGAAGTCCAGCTTTCCGCGGCGCAGGTACGCATCGCAAATCCACACACCGCCGAAGGGGCCCACCCAGACGACGAGCAGGGCGACGAAATTATTCAACGCCGTCGAAAAATCCTGCACGAACAGAACGTATAGGGAAATCGCGGTGGACAGGATGACGTCCATCGCGGTGGCGATATTACGGTGGAATTTGAGACCGATGGCTTGGATGGTCAATCCGGAGGAGTAATACGTGGGAACGGCGTTGGCCAGAGATCCGCCAATCACGCCAAAGATGTAAACGACGAACAGCCAATCGGGAATGAAGGGTTTGAGTCCGGCCACCGGGTCGGACATGTTGCCGAAAGTGGCGCAGAGCGCGCCCATCATGGTGAGCGCCAGGGAGGGTGCATAGCTCGCCCAGAACACATGCCAGAAGACGCTCTTGGCCGGCGTGGCGGAAGGCAGGTAACGCACCCAATCGGCGCCATTGAACAGGAAGGAAAGCGGATTGGAGGCGATGACGGCACAGGCCGTGAAAAACGCAGCCACGGTGGCGGCGGGCGAGAGGGGGCCGTTCGAGAGGGCAACCCGCGCGATCGCTGGGGCGCTCGCATGCGAGACGACGTAGAGGAACACCATGGCGAGTGCGGCGGTCACCGCCACGGCGAAAATGCGCTGGAACCAAATCATGGTGGCATGGCCGAGTACGGCGATGCCGCCGCAGAGTATGAGTTGCAACAGTACCGCCACCAGTTTGCCGACGGCGCCGGGGTGGGTCCAACCCAGCAACCCAAACAAGGCCAACAACGCCTCGACGCCAAAAATGATGTTAATCACCTCGAAGGCGAGCGCGGCCGCCCAGCACAGGATGGCATTCGGCAAGTTGCCGCGCATGCCGAAGGCGGCCCGCGTCAGTGTGCTGGTGGGCAACCCCGCACGCACGGCGACAATGGAGGCAAATCCCACATACGCGTAGAGGACGCTGCCGACGGCGCAGGCGATGAGGGCCAGCGACAGGCTCAAGCCCTCGGCGACCGCGAGCGCGCCCAGCGCAAAGGACAACAGGCTCACGCTGTTGGCGACCCAGAACTGATCCACTTGGCGCAGCGTCATGTTGCGTTCGGCCTCGGGAATGTGATCGAACCCGCGGACCTCGACGCCGAAGGCTTCATTACCATGAAGGATCACCGATTCTTCGTCGCGCATGCGAGTTTGTAGCAGCTTTGGTCGGGGCGCCGCAAGGTTATAGACGGTTATCATTGGGGCTGCGGGACGATGGACCGACTTTGGACGAGGTGGCTATGTTGGGTGATGATGCGCGGACTCGCGTCTATGACGAGGCGTGGGGACAACTATCGAGTTACCTGCATGCGCACTGGCGCGAGATCACGGCTCGCGGCAGCTTCGACCTGTCGAAGGTGTTTGGTGCTGACGCGGGCACGCAGGCGGTCAGGGTGCAACTGCACTTCGTGAAGCTGTTCGGCCGGAAGTTGTTGGCGGATGGGATCCGTGTGGATCTGGCGTCGTTTGGCAACGCCTTGACGGCGGCGACCCCGCACCCGGAGGTGACGTTGCTCGTGACCAGCAGCCTCGTGCCGGCGGGCCGTATGCTGTCGCATGAGTCGGAGGTGAGCGTGCTGCGCAACGGCGAGGAGGTCTTAAGCGCGGTGTGGATGCATTTGCTGCATCCGGTGGGCGTGAAGATTTGCTATCTCAAGGCGGGTGCGCCGGTGCGCGAGCCGCCCGGATATCCCTGGCATCCGACGCGGCAGAGGAAGATCGTGAAGTTAAGCCCGTACAAGGGGGATACGTCGCCGCTGGTGGCGCGGCGGGATTTGCGGATCTAGGATCTCTGGCTTGACACGGGAATCGTTTTGATCTGTAATTTCCGTCATGACAGAAATTACAGATTTCACAGAGGTGGCGGTCGGCGGCCCACCGCTGTTCCTGGGCCTTCTGGGCGGCGATTTTGCGCGGCTGGATGCGTGCATTCGCCGCGTCCATGGCGGTGCCTCGGGCAGGTGGCGGGGGCGGGTGAGTGTCGACCGTGGCACTTCGTTCGTCGCCCGGGTGATGGGGTTGTTCGCGTCGTTGCCGGGCCCTACCGCGGATACGCCGATCGAGGTGGACATCGAGGCGTCGCCCCACGGGGAGCGTTGGGTCCGGGTCTTCGGCGATCGGTCGCGGATGATCTCGACGCTTGGCGTTCGTGGCGGACTGCTCGTGGAACATCTCGGACTGGTGTCGGTGCATTTTCGATTGGTGTTCCGTGATGCGGGAGTCGATTGGGTGTTCGAGCGACTTTTCGCGGCGGGGCTGCCGTTGCCGGTACACCTATTCCGCATCAGCGCACGCATCGAGGCTCGGGAGGGGCGTTATCATTTTGCGGTAAAGGCGGCGCTGCGCGCCGGCGTGCATCTCGTGCGTTACGAGGGATGGCTCGATGCGCTTGCCTGAACCGCTCGAGCGAATCATCGTATTCGACGGCATGTGCCACCTGTGCTCGGGATGGGTGCGCTTCGTGCATCGACGGCGCATCGATCCGCCGTTCCGGGCGATCGCCATGCAGAGTGCCGTAGGCAAAGCGCTGCTCAGCGAGTACGGCATCGATCCCGACGATCCGAGCACGTTTCTGGTGCTGGACGCGGGGCGGCGGTTCACCGAATCGGACGCGGCGATTCACGTGGTCGCGGCGGTGGGTGGCGTGTGGCGCCTCAGCCTCGCGGCGCGGCTCGTGCCGAAACCGTGGCGCGACGCGCTGTATCGATTGCTGGCGCGCAATCGCTATCAATGGTTTGGCAGGCGGGCCACCTGCTATCTGCCTGACCCATGATGCGGGTGGTGGTCATCGGTGGATTGGGCAACTTCGGCGCGCGCATCTGCCGGCGACTCGCGGGCGATCCCAAGTTCGACGTCATCGCCACGAGTCGCCGAGGTGGGAGGGCCGGGCGAGTCGAGGGTATCGAAGGGACCGAGGTTGCGGTACTCGACTGCGACAGCCCGCGGTTCGCGCAGGACCTCAAGTCTTTGGCGCCGGATTTCGTGGTGCATTGCGCGGGGCCGTTCCAGGGCCAGGACTATCGCGTGGCGCTCGCCAGCCTGGCCTGTGGTGCGCACTACGCCGATCTCGCCGACGGGCGGGAGTTCGTCTCCGGGTTCGTGGCGGCGGTGGGACCGGCGGCGGTCGCGGCAGGGCGGCTCGCGGTTACGGGCGCGAGTACTTTGCCGGCAGTGTCCTCCGCGGTGGTCGATTCGCTCGCGCCGAGTGTCGCCGTCATGGATTCGATCGACGTGGTGATCGCCCCGGGGCAGCACGCGCCGCGGGGTGCGGCCACCGTCGCGGCGGTCTTGGGCTATGCCGGGCAGGCGGTACCCTGGTGGCAGAATGGCGAGTGGCGCGTCGCCCACGGATGGCAGGATCTCAAGCGCGAGCGGTTTTCATTCGGCTCGCGGCTGGCCGCCGCCTGCGACGTGCCCGACCTCGAGTTGCTGCCGCGGCGCTACCCGGCGGTGCAATCGGTGACGTTTCGTGCGTCGCTCGAAGTGTCGCTGCAGCACGCGGTGTTGTGGTCGATGGGCGCGTGGCGCCGTTTGGGCCTGCCGCTGCCGGTAGCGCGCCTCGGTGCCGCGCTCGACCGGGTTGGCACGTGGCTCAACTGGCTGGGGAGCGATACCGGCGGCATGGTGGTGCGGGTGTCGGGTCGTGATGCGGCTGGCGAACGCCGCTCTTTGACCTGGGAACTGGTCGCGAGACGCAATCATGGGCCGGAGATTCCGTGCATGGCGACGGTGTTGCTCGCCGAGCGCCTCGCGGCGAACGAGAGCGATTGGGGAGCGCCCGGTGCGAGGGTGTGTATGGGGATGCTAAGACTTGCGGACTTCGAGCGGGAATTCGCGCGCTACGACATCTCTAGCGACGTAAAGAACATCTAATGAGAGCCGCCGCTGCTGGCGAGTGCGGACGATGCGTCACTCCCCCTTGCCCAGATCCTCGTCAGCGTACTCAGCAGGCGTTTGGGGTCGACCGGTTTAGTGAGGTAATCATCCATTCCGGCGGCCAGACACCGCTCGCGATCACCGGCCATCGCGTGCGCCGTCATCGCAACGACCGTTACGCGAGGGTCGAGGACGCCGGTTGCCGGGTCGCGAAGGAGTCGGGTCGCTTCGTATCCATCCATGGTCGGCATTTGACAGTCCATCAGGACCAGATCGAACCGCCTTTGGCGCAGTTGCTCCAGCGCTTCGACACCGTTCCCTGCTTGCGTGACCGATACGCCCATCCTGCTCAACTGGCGCTCGCCGACCTTTTGATTGACTGCATTATCATCCACCAAAAGCACCGACATACCCTGTAATCGCAAAGATGGCTTCTCGCTCGAGTCGACCGGTACCGATCGCTCACCCGCAGTCTCGATCAGCGCTCGTCGTAAGGAGTCGTGCTTCACCGGCTTAGGTATCGATCGATCGAAAACGCCGGCGTCGGTATCGCTCAAGCGATTCGACAAGGAACTCAACAAGACCAACCGACATTGACGAAGGGGATCGCGTTCGCGAAGCTTGGTGCCGAGCCAATGCGCGTCTCGATCGGGCAGGTAATGGTCTAGGAAGGCCACCTGCGGCAATTGACCGGCTTGCGCGAGTTCTTCCCACCGAGCCAGTGCATCCGCCGCACACGACGCGCTGATGACGTGAACTCCCCAACTGCGCAGCAAGTCGGTCAGGATCCTCAAGTTGACGGGGTGGTCATCAACGAGCAGGGCGCGGATGGCAGACGTCGCCGGTTCATTCATGGCGGCGGGTATGGCGGTTCCCGGCTCGAGAAACACTTGGAATCGAAACGTCGTTCCTTGTCCCAGCTTGCTCTGAATGTTGATGTCACCGCCCATTGCCAGGATCAGTTGTCTGCTGATGGACAGACCCAGCCCCGTGCCGCCGTGTCGGCGGGTAGTCGACGCGTCGGCCTGGGTAAACGGGGTAAAGAGCCGGCCAATCTGTTCGTCAGGAATGCCGATTCCGCTGTCGGTCACCGAGAAACTCAGGCCGCGTTTGCCATCGGGTGCGGGTGCGGCATCCACGTTCAACGTGATGTCGCCGGCACTGGTGAATTTCACCGCATTGCTCAATAAATTCAGCAGCACTTGGCGAAGTCGCGTGGGATCGCCCCGATAATTCTCGGCACAGCTCAACGCTACGTCCACCAGGATCTCAATGCCTTTTTCGCTGGCTTTGAGCGCCACGGCGTCGACTGCGTCGTCGATGAGGGTGCGCAGATGAAAATCAATGTTCTCGAGCTGCAGATGGCCGCCGTCGATTTTCGAGAAATCCAGAATGTCATTGATGAGTGCCAATAGTCCTTCGCCGCTCGAGCGGGCAATTTCGGCGTACTCCCGTTGCTCGGCGTCGAGGCGAGTATCGAGGAGCAAACGGGTCATCCCGATCACGCCGTTCAACGGCGTCCGGATCTCGTGGCTCATATTGGCCAAAAAATCTCCTTTGGCGACATTGGCGGCTTCGGCGATCTGCTTGGCTCGTTGTAATTCCTCGGCGGCATCGTGGGCCGCCGTCACGTCCTGAAAGGCGCCAATCAATCGCACACAGCGGCCGCCGACCATTTGCGGGGCGCACATGGTGCGTACCCACCGCGCATTGCCCTTGGCCGTAATGAAGGGCGCGACGAAATCAAAGGGAGTGCCATCCGCCAAAGCGAGGCGCAGGGCATCCGCCACCTGCTGACGAGCATCGACCGGATAGAAGTCGAGCGCCCGCTCCACCGCCGGCAATTCGCCCAATGGCAGTTCGTGGATTTGATACACCATATCCGACCATTCCGGCGTGCTGGACTCGGGATCCAGCTCCCAACTGCCGACACCGGCCATTTGGCTGGTCGTCTGCAGCACCAGTTGTTGGTTCGCAATGAGCTCCTCGGCGCGTTTACGTTCGGTGATGTCGGTGACGGTGATGTAGATGCCTTCGACCGATTCGCCGTTCCACGCCGGAACATACTCGCGTTGCGTATGGTAGAGGGCGCGTTTCGCATCGCGTAGCGTCAGATCGAACACCTGACGCTCGCCGCGCAATGCCGCTTCGATACGAGCTTTGTTGCGCGCTCTAAATCCATGACCGTAGACCTCATCAAAGGTCCGGCCCATCATCTGCTCCGGCTCGAGACCGACGCGGTAAAAATGTGCACGATTCGCGAAACGACAAATACCCGGCGCTTCCCAATAGGAGATCATTGAAGGGACGTTATCCGTCACTTTGCGCAGTCGTTCTTCACTTGCCCGGGTCCGCGCCTGCTCCTCGGCCAAGTGTTCATCGTGACGCTTTCTCTGCGTGATATCCGATTCAATGGCCATGAAGGCGACGATGCGGTCGGCGTCGTCGGTCAAGGGACGACACCTGATCGATGCCCAGAACGACGACCTATCGGCACGATAATGCAAAATCTCCGCTTCCCACGGTTCGCCCGCCGCAAAATAGCCCGCGATGCGGTGACTGGTCGCCGGGTCGGTGGCGACTCCCTCCAGAAGCTCGAACCGTAGGCGTCCTACCGCGGTTTCCACCGAGTGACCGGTCAAACGTCTGAAGCCCGCGTTGACCCACTCAACCTTACCCTCGGCGTCGGTGACGATAACCGCCTCTTCACTGGCGTCTGCAAATGCAGCCAATCGACGGGTCTTGTGCGACTCCGCATCCAAGGCCGCCCGCTCATCCTGGAGCCGACGCACTATGGGTTCGAGGACCAACCAAAATAAGGCAGCCGCCGCGGCAATCATCGCGATACACCACGAGACCACGTGGCTGCGTTGCATGTCGGTCAGGCCGGCCAGTCGTGCTGAAAACAGGCCGACCCAATGATCCGTGGCAGCGACATAGCGATCAATGGCCAGTTCGAGAGCTGCGCCGCTCGAATCTTTAGGAGAGTCGGCGCCGGCTCTGACGTAGCGCAGCGCGTCCTCGGCTGCCTCGCCGCGTAGCCTCTTGAGACGTAAAAACTCGGTGCATAAATCACCGTCGATGGCGCAGACACGCTCGAGGTTCCGCCCGACACTGGCCTCCTCGCTCGTCCACGCCGCGATCGCTGCCTCAACGTCAGTCCGCGGATGGCCCACAGGGTCGTGCACCGTCAGCAGCGCCCGATCCATGACCTCAAGACTCAGGAAACGCTGCCGCCCCGCGGCGTTGATCAAATCGCCATGCAAGGCGTCGGTGGCGAGCAGGTCGCGCACCAGACTGCCGGCCGTCAACAGCCCACCGGCAAGCACCATGAGCACCACCACGTACCCGATTCGCAGTCGTCGACCCAGTGCGCTCGCCGCGAGCGTCATTTCGCGTAACTCATGGAGGAACGGCCCAATCTATGGCAACCGGATTTCATCGGCGCCGGGAATTGAACCTGTAGTGTGCGGAAGCGACCTGTCTCACAGGGAGACTATGTGCAGTTGCAGGTCGCAACTGTAAAGTCGTTCCGGCTGATGCATAATCCTACGATGACAAGGGATACCATCAAACGGCGGTCGTTTCTCGGTCTCGCAGCGGCGGGTGTTGCGGTACTGGCGCGGCCGAGCCTGTCGCGGGCCGCCAGCGCCGTGCTTGCGCGAGATCCCGATCTCATCGTCGTCAACGGAAAAGTTTATACGGTGGATTCGCGCCAACCGCGTGCGCAGGCCTTTGCGGTCAAAGACGGCCGCTTCCTCGCCGTGGGCAGCACGGCGGACATCCGCGCGCTCGCCGGGAAGAACACCCAGGTGGTCGATGCCCAGCAGATGACCTTGGTACCGGGTTTCAACGACAGCCACAATCACGCCCCCGGCAATGAGCTCTTGTATGAGGTTCTCGTCGGCAATCCATACGACGCGGAGTTCGTCACCATTGCCTCCATCGTCGCCAAATTACGCGAGCGGGCGGCGACCACACCAGCCGACACCTGGGTGGAGGGATATTTTTACGACGACACGAAATCCAAGGACAATCGTGCGCTCACCGTACGGGACCTCGATTTGGTGAGCACCGAACTGCCGGTGGTGGTGATTCATCGTGGCGGGCATACGGCTTTCTATAACAGTAAAGCATTTGAGATGGCGGGCGTCGACAAATCGACGCCGAACCCGCCGGGCGGTACCTTTGATCGTGATGCGAATGGGGAGCTCACGGGGCGCGTGACCGACAATGCGCGCACGCGGATGGACGCCAAGGGTAAGCGGCGAGAATATTCGGGCGACGAGGCGCTGCGGCGTGACGCCAAGGGACTGGCGTTCATCTCGAAGCAATTCGTGCGCTTTGGCCTCACCAGCGTCTGTCATGAAAGCGGTAATCTAAGGGCCCTGCAGCGAATCCGCGAGCGCGGCGAGCTGCTGCATCGAGTGAGCTACGAGGCGGACGGACCGGAATTGGAGGCGATGATCTCGGGCGGCATGGCCACCGGTTTGGGCGATGAGTGGTTACGACTGGGCGCTACCTGCGAACACATCGCCGACGGGTCGTTCTCCGAGCGGACCATGGCGATGAGCGTGCCATACCCCGACAGCAAGAGCGGCTATCAAGGCAACGTGACGGAGTCGCAAGAGGTGCTGAACGCGTGGTGTGAACGCGTGCATCGGGCCGGCATTCAGATGAATTGTCACGCCAATGGCGACGTCGCGATCGATCACGTGCTTAACGCTTATGAACGGGCCTTAAGCCTGGTGCCCAACGCCGATGCGCGGCCGAAGATCACGCACTGCACATTAGTGACCGAGGACCTCGTGCGGCGCATCAAAGCCATCGGGGCGGTGCCGGCGTTGTTCACTTCGTATGCGTATTACAATCCCGACAAGTTTCACTTTTATGGTGAAGAGCTGATGAAGCGCTGCATGGCCTTTCGCACCCTCCTGGATGCGGGCGTGCCCGCCGCAGCCGGATCGGATTTCGATCCGGGCCCGTTCTCGCCGCTCATGGGCATTCAGGGCATGGTGACGCGCACCGGTTGGAATGGCGAGGTGTGGGGCCAGAATCAGCGGATCAGCGTGGCGGAGGCCTTGCGTGTCAACACGCTGAATGGTGCTTATGCGACGCGCGAGGAGGGCATCAAGGGATCGATCACACCGGGCAAACTCGCCGATTACGTGATGCTCGCGGAAGATCCGCATACGATCGATCCGAACACCATCAAGGACATCAACGTGCTGCGCACTGTCGTCGGCGGCGTGACGCGCTACCAGTCATGAGTACCCCTGACGACGACCACAGCGAGCTCTCGCCACTGGAGATTCGTGTGCGCGCGCTGGAAAGCGCGCTGGTCGAAAAGGGCTATGTCGATCCCGCGGCGCTCGATTTGCTGATCGATACCTATCAGACCCAAATCGGGCCGCGGAACGGTGCCCAAGTCGTGGCACGCGCGTGGCGTGACGCCGAGTTTCGCGCCTGGCTGCTTCGCGATGCCACCCCGGCCATCGCCTCGCTCGGTTTCACCGGACGTGCTGGCGAACACATGATCGCGGTCGAGAACACTTCCGAGGTGCACAACATCGTCGTTTGCACGCTCTGCAGTTGTTACCCGTGGCCCGTGTTGGGGTTGCCGCCCACGTGGTACAAGAGTGCGCCTTATCGCTCGCGCGTGGTGCGCGACCCGCGCGGGGTGCTGCGTGATTTCGGCGTGGAGCTGCCCGAGGCGACGGCGATCCGCATCTGGGATTCCACCGCCGAAGTGCGCTACCTCGTGATCCCGATGCGGCCGGGCGGCTCGGTGAATCTCAGCGAGAGCGAACTCGCCGCGCTCGTCACCCGCGACTCGATGATCGGTACCGGCCTCGCGCTGACACCGCCGCCGCTGATCGCATGAGTTATCGGTCGCATGCCGACCTGGGCGGTTGCACGGAGTCGCGGCCGGTGATTCCCGAGCCCGAGGGCGAGCTGTTCCACGCGCCGTGGGAACCGCGGGTTCTGGCGCTGTCCCTGGCCATGGGAGCCACTGGGTTGTGGACCATCGACATGGCGCGCGCCGCGCGCGAGACCCTGGACGACTACGCCAGTCTGACGTACTACGAGATCTGGCTGGGCGGTTTGGAAAAATTGCTGCGCGACAGCGGCGCCATGGTAGAGCCGCCCATCGCGCGGCCAGCGCCGCTGCCGGCGGCGGCGGTGGCCGGGGTGCTGGCGCGCGGCTGGCCGGCGTCACGCCCCGCTCAGGGACCAGCGCGCTTTAGCGTGGGTCAGTCGGTGAGAACGATCCTTAAGCGGCCGGATCATCACACGCGATTGCCCGAGTATGCGCGCGGCAAGCGCGGGCGCATCGAGCGGGTCATCGGCGTGCACGTATTCGCCGATGCCAGCGCGCAAGGCTTGGGCGAGCGGCCGGAGTGGCTGTACACGGTGGCATTCGATGGCGCCGAGCTGTGGGGGGCGGGGGATGCGCTGACCGTGTCGGTGGATGCCTGGGAACCGTACCTGGAGAGCGAATGACGGGCGGACCGCACATGACGGCGGACTGGGTGGGCTCGGGTATGCCGCGCGATGCGGGCGGCCCCTTGTTCAAGGAGCCGTGGGAAGCCAGGGCATTCGCGCTGGCCGTGCGCTTGCACGAACGGGGGCTCTTCACGTGGAGCGAATGGGCGCAAGTCCTCGCCGCGCGCATCGAGCTTGCGCGTGCGGACGGCGACCCGGATCTCGGCGACACGTACTACGTGCACTGGCTCAACGCGCTCGAAACGTTGGTGGCGGCCAAGGGCGCCGCGACGCGCGAGGAACTGGACCGGTTCGCGGATGCGTGGCGTCTGGCGGCGGCACGCACGCCCCATGGGCGGCCGATCGAACTGACATCAGGTATGCAATTAATCGATGAAGCCTAAGGCGAAGCCGATTGCGCCCGCCGCGGCCTTCAGTTTCGATATCGAAATTTGCCGCGCAGGTTTCAGGTAGACCATCCTCCGTAGTCAGAATCACTTCGGTCGGAATACTGCCAATCCACATCGATTCAGCCAACAAGCGGACAAAGGACGTTTCCGCGGAAGGTGCGCCAAAGCGGGTTGTGCGCACTCTGCGTCTGGCCTGCGCGGTATCCATAAATGGGCAACGGAGAAGCGGATTCATGCGGTAGTCGCACGTTGATATCCGTGGGCCGCAAGCGCCCCATGAGGTGATGGTTTGCGCCTAGTTGCCTCGCCCGCGCTCGGCGGCGGCGGTGAATTTCCAGGCGCTCAGGAGTCCGAGGCCTAGCACGGGGATGAAGGCGGCAAACACCCAGAACCCGGCGGCTTTCGCGGCGGGGATGGAAATGCCGTCGGCGAGGCCGGCCACATTGGCGGCGATGCCGACCGCGGCGGTACCGATCGCGTAGCCGATGCGCTGTACGGTCGAGGCGGAGGCGGATGCCACCGCTTGGTCAGCAGGCGCCGAGAAACGCACCAGCCGTTGAATGATGGCGGGCCAGCAGAGGCCGAAACCCCCGCCCTGCAAGAGACCGCAGACCACCATGCCGGCGAGCGAGTTCGACGGTACCGCGAGTGCGAATCCGCCCGAGCCCACGACCACGGCCAAGGTGCCGCCGCGGATCAACCAGCCGTCGGCTGCAGGAGTTGCCGAGGACACGGCAAGTGTGGCGAGGCTCCAGGCGATGGCTTCGCCGGCGAGGATATAGCCGGTGACCAACGGATGGGTGCCGAACAGAATCTTGAGGAGCAAGGGACCATAGGCCCAAAAGCCTGTGGTCGCTACCGAGACTGCCAGGACCAGCATCAGCCCGGCGCCCACCGGATGTTGAAAGTCCAGAAGCTGCGCGGGCAACAGTCGATTGACAGCCTGCCGATCGATGTGCGCTGCCAGACCTAACAGGCCCAACCCCAGAGCACACAGCGCGGCACCCGCCATGGCGTGGGTGAGAGCGCCGGCCTCGGCGATCAGCAAGGTGGCGGCCGCCAGCAGGAGCAGCGGTACTACGGGCCAAGGGCTGTCCGGGCGTCGCGGGGCGGCCGGGAAAGACCAGCGGGCCACTAGACCTAAGACGACGGATTGCGCCGCAAATATCCAGAAGGCGCCGCGCCACGCGTGGCTGCCGGAGAATGCGCCGCCGAGCAGTGGCCCGAGCAGCGAACCCACGCCCCATATCGCGGCAATCATCCCGAACAATCGCGCGAACAGCTGGGAGGGAAACCATTCCTCGACCGCGACGTAGCACAGCGTCAGCAGCATGCCGCCGCCCATCCCTTGCGCCACACGGCCGACAATCAGCACCGCCATGTTGGGCGCGAGTGCGCCCAGCACGCAGCCGCCGCAGTACACCCAGCAGGCGCCCATGAACACGCCGCGGATGCCGAAGCGTGCGCAGAGCGCGGCGGTCGCGGCGCCGGCGATGATGGCGCCCACTTCGTACAGCGAGATGGTCCAATTGATGTAGGTGATGCCGTGCAGGTCGGCGACGATGTCGGGCGCGATGGTGGCGGTCACCAGCGTATCGGCGGAGTGCAGCCAGACGCCGAGGCACAAGAGCAGGAAGCGGCCGGTGAGGCCGGAGGTGGCGAGCGTGACTGTCGTTTCGTTGCGAGTGTCGAGTGCGGGCATGGTGCTAAGCTACAACCTCAACAAGAGTTGAGGTCAAGGAGTACATCGATGGGTGAGGTGCTGTCGGTGGGTCAGGTGGCGGCGCGCAGCGGGCTCGCGGTGTCGGCGATCCATTTCTACGAGAAGCAGGGGCTCATCAAGAGCACGCGGACCGGCGGCAACCAGCGGCGCTATCCGCGCGCGGTGCTGCGGAGGGTGGCGGTCATCAAGGTGGCGCAGCGGCTCGGCATTCCGCTGGCGGCCATTCGTGACGCGCTGGCGGCGTTGCCGCGCGGGCGGACGCCGACGGCCGGGGATTGGCGGAGATTGTCCAGCGTCTGGCGGGTGTCATTGAATGAGCGGATCGTAACGCTCACGCACCTACGCGACAACTTGAGCGGCTGCATCGGTTGCGGGTGTTTGTCGCTCGGGTCATGCCCGCTGCGCAACCCGGGCGACAAGCTCGGGGACGAGGGGTGCGGGCCGCGGTTGTTGTGAGGCATGGGCTGGAGGAATTACCGAGCCCGGTGGTCCTCATTTTCACCGATTCGGCGCGCGGATCTTCGCTGGATCAACGCCAACTTATCGGCGTGCACGCGGCGTATTCATTGCCACGAGTAGCGGCGCAGATAGTTCTTTAAGCTGACGCACGTAGGTCGCCTTCTTCATGCCGGCGACCCACGAACGCTTGGCGAGCAATCGTTGCTCTTCTGCGGTGAGTCTAACAGTGAGAATGGGCATGCCTCCAGAACATGGTGTATGTCTTTTGTACGTCAATATTTCAGACTGCGGTGCACTTTAGGCGCGCTCGCGACCGATTTAGCGGTCGGTGATGTCTCGGGTCATGACTCGCGCCCGGCCCGCCCGTTTCGCCGCGTACAGCGCCTTGTCTGCCGCGAGGACCAAGTCGCCGGATTGCAGGCCATCCGCATTGGCACTGCCAGTAGCCCGAATGTCGTGATAGCCCACACCGATGCTGACGCTCACCTCCGCGGCCGTCGGGGAGTCTTCATGGACTATGTTGAGCCGCTTGACCGACTCGAGCATGCCCGCGGCGATGCGCATTGCGCTGTCGCGCGGGGTTTGCGGCAACAGGACAACAAACTCCTCACCGCCGTAGCGCGCCACGAAATCGGCCGGTCGTTGGCAGTTGGCGTGCAGGGCCATGGCGACCTCCCGCAGGCAGGCATCGCCCTGTGGATGCCCGTAGCGATCGTTGAACAACTTGAAGTGATCGACGTCCACCAACAAGAGCGACATGGGTTCTGCCGTCCGGCGCATGCGCAGCCACTCGAGTTCGAGCAGCTCGTCGAAGCGGCGCCGATTGGCGATACCGGTCAACACATCCGTGGCTGCCGCGCGCCGCAATTGATCCGTCAATTGTTTCAGTCGCAGGTGAGTTCTGACGCGCGCCAGAACCGGCGCGGGCCGCAACGGCTTGGGAATGAAGTCCGCCGCGCCCATCTGCAGCGCCGTCACCTCAAAGTCGGTTTCGACGTGGCTGGTAATGAAGATCACCGGAACATCGACCAGGATCGGATCGGATTTCATGGCTTTCAAAATTTCAATACCATTCATTCCCGGCATCTCAGCATCCAACATGATGAGATCTGGGACGCTTTCATGCGACAGTCGCAGCGCCTCTTCACCGTTACCGGCGAAGCGAAGTCGACCGGCTTCCGCGAGGCTCCGGCCCATGAATTGAATCACCGTCACATCGTCGTCGACCAGCAGCAGGCTGGCAGTTCGATCACGGAGTGCGGATGGTCGGGGTGTGCCGATGGGATTCGAGTTGATAACTGACATAGGACGCGGATTAGAGCGCAACACGCCCGGGCGAACTGCGCCACCGGTCCCATTTTGGTGCAATGCACCATGATGCAGAATCTTGTGCAACGTTATGTATTCTCGTGCCGCTACAAGGACACGATTCACCGGTTCGAAGTGTGCTCGAACACATCGCAGGTTTTTCCCCCATGGAATCTAATGGCGGATGACCGTATTCCTCATGGCAAACGTAAAAAGCGAAACCGCGTGATGCCGCAAAGCTTCCTCGCGGTGCGTGGCGACCAGTGGTTGCTCGCGGCCGCATTCGGGCTTGCGTTATGGCTGATCCTGCGGCGCCGTGTGGATTTGCTGAAGACACGTAAAGCCCAGATTCGATTCGATCTGGAAGCGGCGCCGACCGGCATGCTATTGATGGACTTTCGGGGAACGATTGTCATCGTGAACCAGCAAGTCGAGCAGCTCTTCGGCTACGATCCGGGCGCGTTGCAGGGGCAAAACATCGAAGTTTTGGTACCCCAGCGATTCCGCGCGGATCATCCGCACTTGCGCGAGGGTTACTTCCACCGACCGCAAACGCGGACGATGGGTGCGGGACGTGAACTGCATGGATTGCACCGGGACGGCAGCGAGGTGCCGATCGAGATCCGCCTCAATCCCCTGCACATCGCCGACGGGCCCTTTGTGATGTGTTCGATCGCGGACATCACCGAGCGGAAGCTCGCTGCTGAACGGGAAGCGAAGCGCGCAGCCGAATTGATGGCAGCGAACGCGATTCTCGAACAGAAGCATCGAGAGGTCGAAGCGAACGAGAAGCGCTTCCGCTTGATGGTAGACAGCGTCAAAGACTATGCCATCTTCATGCTCGATGCCGGTGGATATGTCGCCGGCTGGAACGCGGGTGCGCAAAGAATCAAGGGTTACCTCGAGCACGAGATCGTCGGTCGGCATTTTTCCACCTTTTATACGGAGGACGACATCGCCACGGGGAAGACCGTTCGAGCCTTGCAGCAAGCCAACGTCACCGGTCGATTCGAGGATGAGGGGTGGCGCGTGCGCAAGGACGGGTCGCGCTTCATCGCCAATGTGGTCATCACGGCGCTGAGGGATGACGCAGGCCAGCTACTGGGATTCGTCAAAGTGACCCGTGACATCACGGCGCAAAAGGACGCCGAGCGGGAGTTGCGCACCAGCGAGGCACGCTACCGGTTGCTGGTCGAGGATCAAAGCGAGATGATCTCGCTGGTCCATTGCGACGGGACGCTTTCGTTCGTCAATCAGGCTTATGCGGGTGTGCTCGGATTGGCGGCTAACCGGATCGTGGGAACGAGTCTCTACGACCATCTTCCGCCTGCCGAGCACGAACGGGTGCGCCGGAGCATTCTGGAGGTTTGCGAATCGGGCGCCGCCGCATCCTTGGATAGTTGGCTCATCGCGGCGAATGGCGAACGACGCTGGATCGCGTGGCGCAATCGCGCATTGATCGACGAACGGGGCACCATCAGCGGCGTTCATTCGGTGGGGCGCGATATCACGGAGCGACGGGAGGGCCAGCAAAAGCTGCAGGAGATCACCGCGCTGATGGCGAGCGTACTCGACTCGGCGTCCGAGGTGGCAATCATCTCCGCGGATCCGGAATTGAATATCACGGTATTCAACAAAGGGGCGGAGCGGCTGTTGGGATACAGCCGGGACGAAATCGTCGGGCACGCCAACCCTGCTTTGTTTCACGACCCAGAGGAAATACGAGCGCGCGCCGAAGAACTCAGCGCCCAGGTCGGATATCGCATCACCGAAGGCGCGGTGTTCATCGAACCGTCGATTCTCGGGCAGGCGCGGGAGTGGACTTACATCCGCAAGGACGGTAGGCGCGTGGCGGTGTCGCTGGTCGTCACTGCCATGCACTCGCCCGAGGGGAGGAATTTCGGGTACGTCGGGATCGCGCATGACATCACCCGTCAGGCGCGATACGAGCAATCCTTGCGTCTCGCGATGGACCACGCCGACCGGGCCAACAAGGCGAAGAGCGAATTCCTGGCGAACATGAGCCATGAAATCCGCACGCCGCTGAATGCCGTCATCGGTTTGGGCTATCTGCTCGGCCAGACTCCGCTGAACGCGGATCAACGCCGGTTCGTCGCAAAAATCGAATTTGCGGGCCGCTCGCTATTGAGCGTCGTCAACAACGTGCTCGATCTATCCAAGATCGAGGCGGGTGAGATGCTGCTCGAGGAGGAGCGGTTCGACCTGCCGGAGCTGTTGACTGACATTGGTCAGATGCTCCTGCCGCAAGTGTCCGCCAAGGGAGTCGAGCTGATGGCGCAGGTCGCGGCCTCGTTACCCCGCTGGGTCAAAGGCGACGCGGCCCGCCTACGGCAGATTCTGACCAACCTGGTCAACAACGCGATCAAATTTACGGCAGAAGGGTGCGTAACGGTCGAGGCTTGGTGCACCGAACTGGACGCAAGCCGCATCCGGCTGCGCTGTGAGGTCAGGGACACGGGCATCGGCATCGACCGCATCGTGATGGAGCGCCTGTTCACACCGTTTACTCAGGCGGATGCGTCCACGACCCGCCGCTTCGGCGGCACCGGCCTCGGTCTGTCCATCGCGCGTCGTTTTGTCGACTTGATGGGCGGGGAAATCGGCGTAAGCAGCACCGTCGCCGTAGGCAGTACGTTCTGGTTCGAGATACCCCTCGAGCTGGGCGCGGATGTGGGCGAACCGTCAAACGACGCATCGCTACCCGGCTTGCGCATCCTGGTGGCGGATGCAGCAGGCGACGCGCCGGAGGGCTTGGGGGCCATGGTGCGCGCGCTCGGCTGGCTCGCCGAGATCACGGCTTCCGCAGAAGAGTTGCAAATGAGCCTGGCCGCGCACAGCGCCGGCCAAAGCATCGACGTGCTCATCTTGGACCTTGGTTTGATCGGGCACGTCAAAACGGAACTAGCCGGCGGGCTGATGCCGCCGCTCATCGTCGTCGCTGATGCTGCAAAAATCCCGATGCAGGACGCCGCGTCCTTGCGTCGCGAGGACCTTCTCTTGGTCCGGCCGGTGACCAACTCGGCGCTGTTCAACGCCATCAATGCGGCGGTCTGGAGGCAAAGCGGCGGTCGGGAGCGGCTGCTGCAATCGACGAATTTGAAAGAATTACTCGCTCAGTGGCTGGCCGGGGTGCGTGTGCTGGTGGTCGATGACAGCGACATCAATCTCGAAGTCGCACGGCGGATTCTCGAGGACCAGGGGGCGATGGTCGCCACTTGCTCGGACGGCAGCGCGGCCGTCGACTACGTTCGCGAGCACGGCTTCGACGTCGTTCTCATGGACGTACAAATGCCGGTGCTGGACGGGAATCAGGCGGCGCAGCGGATTCGCGAGGATTTAAAGCTCGAGAAACTGCCCATCATCGCGTTGACTGCCGGAGCGCTGCTCGGCGAGCGCCAGCAAGCGCTCGTCGCGGGGATGAATGACGTCATCAGCAAGCCCTTCGATCCCCTGACGCTGATCCGCAAGGTAAGGCACCAGGTCGAGCAGGCGCGGGGCGAGCCCATCAAGATGGTGCTCATCGACCGGCCGACGGTGACTTCCTCCCATGGACTGCAGATGACGTCCATCGACTCGGCCGTCGC
>Ga0116230_10001214_pt1 | contig 24117 bp, 17 predicted proteins | sample S1TSphfallax_3_FD_88678 | JGI IMG/M metagenome (GOLD analysis project Ga0116230, IMG submission 88678) | Host-associated microbial communities from peat moss isolated from Minnesota, USA - S1T2_Fd - Sphagnum fallax MG | ecosystem: Host-associated > Plants > Peat moss > Unclassified | place... | reverse complement strand
TGTGGCAACCCAAAAAAATGCATTGCTAAGGGTACAAAACTTTTTTTGGAAAAAATTGCACTAAACTCGCCATATTTTGAGAGAAAAATAAATTCTGAAATCACCATATTTAGACAATACATTCCTGTCCCCCCCCCCCCCCCCCAAAAAAAAAAAAAAAAACAGAAAACACACTGGGGTAAGGTTAATTTATCAATCAATACAAATCAAGTCAGCTTTTGTCCCTCTTGTGTTGCAACTTTGATAATGGTCACCCTGCACCCCATCTCGTGCAATGCAATGATCTCCATCTCCATCTCTTGTCTCATGCACCAAGAGAGGCAGCATCAGCAGCAGCAGTTTGCAACAAAACACTCTTGGTCCCAAGCTCCCAGCCTCCTCTTCCGAGTCCTCACCCCACGCCGGGATCTATGGACGTCTGCGCACTGTTGCTGCCTGCTGTTGCTGCCACTCTCATGATACCTATTCGATCCATCATCATCTTCCAGGTCTCGTGGCTTCTTCTGGTTGTCTATTATAAACTTATTAGTTCTGATCATCTTCATGTTTAGTGCTGCTGCAAAGATCATCAGAGTAGTCTGTCTGGTGCAGCAGCTTCTACCTGCAGCAGAGCTGTCGATGTCCCAGCTCATTGTGGGGGCGGGGGGAGACGTCTGCAGCACCAGGCTGCTGTAAGTACTTGACTTAAATGACTAGCTGCAGCTAGTACAGCTACTTATATATACAGAGGTTTCATGCGGTGGCATGTTACAGTAGCTCTGTGATCATGATGAGGTGAACTCACGCCACGACAATAATAGTGTACAGCAGCTGTAAGCTTATTTGCAGGTAGTTATTAGGTCATGCCGTGGAGTACTAGAATCTAGTTCGGGTTTCTTCTGTTCGTTCTTTCTTTCTCTCTTGATTGGCTTTTAAATTTTATTTTATTTTAATGAAGCTGCAGCAGCTGGTTGAGTGTGATCCGTGGCGGAGGAGAAAGAAAGAAAGAAAGAACGCAGTTTCAAGTAAAATGTGAGCTGGGAGTTTTTGTCTAACTCGTTGTCAATCGGATGATCACTTCTGCAGTAGCGTATGATCGGAATATCATGTGGGTGTGATCGCAGCGGCGGTGGGGAGTACGATAAAGCAGTCATTACGCTAGCTAGCACTGGATTATGGAATGAGCTACTCAACTGTACAGCTACGTGGTTGCTGTTGTTGCTGTTGTTGTTGCAGATCACAGCTGCAGTTGCTCATATTGGAGTTTAGTATACTACCTGCTTCAACAGCGCACCGAGGTATGGAACTTGCTTTATACTCATGGTCGATCAGCGCCGGCGAAGGATATTATATATTCACGAGTTTCCCGAGGTGTTGGGGTTCGAGAAAGCAAAGCAAAATTGTCACAGCTATAGCTAGCTGTTGATCCGGTACGAACTAGTTCCTCATGCAGCAGCTAGACCTGGAGCTTGCTGCGAAGAGAACTTTAAATTTGGCACGATTGTAACTGGAGGAGCGCCGCCGGCTGCACGGCGCTCTGGGTTCTTTTGTTGGAGGCGGGTTTGGAATACTGTTAAGTTAGTACTGGCTGTGCTGTCGAAGCTGCTTTTCTGATGAAGGCTAGCTTGAAGTGGTACAGACTGTAGGGTAGACTAGGACCACGGATCTCAAAAGCGCAGCTTGGCTTGAGCATGCCTCGAGCAGCAGCTCTTATGACAGAAGAGATGAGCGGGATACACTCACAAGGAACAACAGTAGGTGGAGGAGAATATCCCAATGGGAGACAGGAAGGAGAAGAAGACGGCATTGCAAGACCGCAACAGGAGATTAAGCAGCAGCAGCAGCCGCAGCTGAGGACGACGAAGAGCCGGAAAGCTTATGTTCACGCAGGGGGTTTGAGTCCGCTGAGTCGACAGCTTTGGAGAGACAAGCCAAACTACACCGCTAGTGCAGGCAGCGGTAATGCAGCAGTCAGGGACGACGCATGCGCTCGCCTTACGTGGATGGACTTGTCTGTGTCTGTCACCAACGGCAGAGGGGAGTCGCGAACTTTGCTGCATGGACTTACTGGGTATGCAGAGCCTGGTTGCATGCTCGCGATCATGGGTCCTTCAGGCTCCGGGAAAACCTCCTTACTCGACTCTCTTGCAGGCAAGAATCTAATGATGGAGAGCATGATCTCCTCTCTGATCTCGCATACTGTCCGTTTTTTTTTCCCCTTCTTCTTCTTCTTTTGGATTGACCCATTTTGAGATGATCAAATCGCAGGGAGGCTGGCGAAGAATGCGACGATGACAGGAGACGTTCTTGTGAATGGACGCCACACAAAACTCTCTTACGGCATGGCTGCTTATGTGACACAGCAAGACGACTTGATCGGAACCCTAACAGTGCAAGAGACTATCTACTATTCAGCGAATCTGAGGCTGCCAGACCGCATGCCCAAAGCGGACAAGAAGGCCATCATTGAGAGCGTCATCGTCGAAATGGGTCTGCACGACTGCGCAAATACAGCCATTGGGAATTGGCATCTGCGAGGTCTCAGTGGTGGTGAAAGGAGGCGTGTGAGTATTGCTCTGGAGATTCTGACTCGCCCTCGCATGTTGTTTCTGGATGAACCTACAAGTGGTCTTGACAGGCACGTTGTCTGCAGAAGTTGTGAACTCCTTTTGTTGCAGACTTTTTTTTTTCCTGCTTCTATCACAGTTCTTTTCTGTTGAACTGATCTCCTTGTGCCTGCTGCATCATGATGGATCCTTGGAAGCTGATCTGATCTCAGCTGCTTGCTGACCTTTTCACAAACTTCTTTAAGACCCTTTTGCATTAGAATCTAGAGTCTAGACCACTCATAATTGCTGCCACAGCTTCTTGTTGTTGGATGCAGTGCTTCAGCTTTCTTTGTGATCACAACATTGAAGAACCTGGCGAGAGATGGGCGTACTGTCATTGCTTCCATTCACCAGCCTTGCAGTGAAGTCTTTGATCTGTTTGATGACCTCTTTCTGCTCTCACATGGCCAAACCATCTTCTTTGGTGAAGCTGCTGCAGCCAATGAGGTACCCATCTCTCTTTCCCCCCAGCCCTCTCTCTCACTTTGTCTCTCTCTGTCCGCACAAGTCCAAGATTGAGCAACATTGCATTGATGTGAATTGTATCAATCTAGCAGCATTGTTGCAATTCATGAACTTCTGATTCCCTTGAGAATGTTGTACAATTTCAAAACTCAAGGAAATCCACTCTGGACCCAAAACCCTAGGAAATCCAGCCTGGGACCCTGATTGATTTGTCAACAGCTGCTGGTTTGCAGCATTTCTCAGCTTCTGGTTTCCCATGTCCACCACTGCGAAACCCAGCAGACCATTTCCTGCGGGCTGTGAATGCTGACTTCGACCGTGTCAAGGCTACCTTGAAGGGGTCTTTCAAAATCAGGGACCGATCACATGTAAGGGGCTGTGTTCTCCCTACTCTCTCTACCACCCCTAGCTAGTACCAAATGTTTACACTGGGATTCTCAGGAAAATGTTCCTCAAGGCATGATCTGAAGTCTCATCGTCAGACCTCATTCTAGGTGCACTGATGTTTTAGGGATCAGTCTCTTGTCTACTGCGGTATTGAATTGTGGGCACTTGGAACTGTATGAAATCTCCTCAAGACTGATGACTAAATCATATTGAGGAGAAGAAGTAATTTACTTTAGCCCAGAGAAAATTTCAGAGTTTGGAAATATGTATTACTGTTGCAGGACTTTGAAGTAGGTAGTAGTACAGATCCACTCGACCGAATGACGACAAAGCAAGTGGTGCAAATCCTAACTGAGTCCTACTTAAACTCAGAGTTCCATGAGATGGCTCTCACTCGTGTGCGTGAAATCAACCAGATTGTAAGTGCTCAGAGCTCAAACTTCTGCAAGCAAATTTCCTCTAGCATTGCAATAATTCCACACTGTGCTTGTGAAGTCTGTACTATTGTTATCTGTCTCACATGTGTCATGCTTCTTTGCAGTTCATGAATTAAAAGAGCTTCAGTAGTTTAGTATGCAATAAATAATGTTGTAGTTTCCCAATGTTTCCAACATGTGCATCTTTGTTGTCTGTTACACCCCAGGAAGGCACAATTCTAGAGTCCAGTGCAAGCAAAGCAAGCTTCTTCCGCCAGTCTTTCATCCTCACACAAAGATCATTTGTGAATATGTCAAGAGATATAGGATACTACTGGCTGCGTCTTGTGGTATATATATTTCTAGCTCTTTGCATCGGCACAATTTATTACAAAGTCAACACCAATTTCACATCCATCATGGTGAGATTTCAAGTTTCTTCAACATCTTTTTACTGGTCTAAATGCTCATCATTATTGGAAGAAACCCATTTGTCAGTCCATTGACGAAATTTACTTGCTGCTACTGAACAGAAGATGTGCTTTTTACACACAAAACCTAAACCTTAGAGACCTTGTTGTTGTTTATACTATGTCGAACAACCAAGCAAAAAACACAGCCTCTGTGTGTGTATGCTGCCAAGTCCATGCTCTTGAGAGATTCAGTAAGATGCTAGTCTTTTGCTCTTTGGACGGACTAATTTGTGAACCTCACAGGGTGTTTGTGTTTGGCTCTTTGGATGGTACCACTTTGTGAACATTAGCATATCTGCAACAGACAACAAAGATTTGGCACTTAACATTTCCACTTATGATTGTAGGGGAGGGCAGGATGCATGTCCTATGTTGCTGGATTTCTGACATTTATGTCCATTGGTGGCTTTCCTTCCTTTGTGGAGGATATGAAGGTAATTTTTGTCTCAACCATATTTGCTGTTGAAGGTCATCAAACATGTGGGCACTGACTGTTGATATTTTCTGTATTAGGGTTGAGTCTCCAACTCTTTCTCTTCTTCACTGATATGTTGCCAGATCTGAAATCTCTAGAGCTTGTTCATCCTCTGCTTGAGCGTGCATTGCAGATTTCCCCCCTAGAGCAGCATGCTACAACACACTGCCTACTCTGGGTTGCTTGCTTTACCATATTGTTGGAATGTCAAGTTTGGAAGGTCAATACCCAGTCATGCTGAAGGCGCATTTGAGCATGTTACATGGCTTGTGCAGGTGTTCTATCGTGAGAGGCTAAATGGGCACTATGGAGTGGCAGCATTTGTGATAGGCAACACATTTTCATCACTGCCGTTCCTTTTCCTGATATCATTGATATCTGCGTTGATATGCTACTTTATGGTAGATCTGCATCCGGGGTGGGACCATTTTGCCTATTTTGTTCTCATGCTGTTTGCATGTGTGGCGTGCGTGGAGAGCCTGATGATGGTTGTTGCTAGTATTGTTCCCAACTTTTTGATGGGCATTATTACAGGTGCTGGAATTCAGGTATATATTTGGGTGTTTCTCATATCTGAACATCAATTCTGTTTCTTATTTTGTAGATGTTAAAATACTCTCACCTGGGCATGATGAACTAGACTGCTCAGAATTTGACAAGGGTAGAAGGACCCCTAACTCTTTCTTGTGTCTGGAACAGGGCATATTTCTACTGGTTGCAGGATTCTTCCGATTGCGACTAGATTTGCCAAAACCTGTGTGGCGCTACCCTATGTCATACATAAGCTTCCACTCGTACGCTCTTCAGGTTACTGATTAACCCTAAATTTCTTCATATACTGCAATTCTATAATGTCAGCCTTGATGACTTCAGGCCTTTTGTGGGTTCTATTTCAGGAATAGATGGACTCATGTCTTCAGTCCTTAATGATTTAACAAGCCCTACAGCTCTGAAAAAGATTGGGATGGGGAACTGGTGCACAGGGCATGTATCAAAATGACTTCCTTGGTTTGACATTCAAGAACTCAGTAGTGAACGGCAAACCCACTGGGCCTCCTCTCACTGGCCTTTATATAGTGCAGAATCTGTACGAAATTGAAACAAGCCGGAGTAAGTGGGTGGATTTGGCGGTTGTTTTTGGTATGGTCCTTGGCTACAGAATAATGTTCTTCCTAATGATCAAGTTCAAGGAGGATGTGAAACCCATGCTGTACTCTCTTCTTTCCAGATGCACAAACCCATCCTGTAGTACTACTGGCCACCGACGCAGGAGCAACAAGTCCAAGAGGTTGCTCTTACAGAGCCCAGTCGCACCTTCAACAGCCAACCCATCTCCTCTTAACGATGCGGTTCCATTACAAAGGTTCATGTGATAATGAATCTCAATATTGCAGATTCACCTATAATCATGAAAGCTGCATCCATGACTAGTGTCAAGTGCAGTCTAAAAGGGCGTCCACCAACATGTAGCGAAAGAAAGGCACAAGTTACCAGCTGACAAACTATCCCAATGTAGTCTTCTGTTGTATATGAACTGCACATTTCTGCTGCTGTTTGTAATACTACCATCAAGTGCTGTTGTTTCAAGTAGTAACAGCACAAGATGCACATATGGAGCTGCTCATCTTGCTAGCTGAATTGTAAGGTTCTCCTTATATGTCTTTAGTAGTAGTAGAGAATTTCTGTGTTTCTGTTATTGAGTTTCCAACCTGAGTTTCATCAATTTGGAGCAGCAAAACATTCTTTTTTTGCAAAATGGGTAGCGCATAGTGTATCTGTGTTGGGCAGTTCTTTGATTTTGTTATAACCTTCATGTTTGGGTTTTGAAAATTTTCAAAAATTAAAGAACCCCTGGTTCAGGGTTTTAAGGAAATCCTGATTAAAATAACTGCTGGTTCTGGGCTTTTTAAGAAGCTTTCAAAGGATTGTTAAATCTCCTGAAAGAACTGTGGAGAACTGGAGTTTCAGGGTTGGTTATTCCATGAGTTCTTCGACATTTTGAGAACCACCTGGTCAAGGGTCAATATGCTGGTATGGGAGAGAACCACACCATACTGGTAAGTGCAAATTGTTGGGCAATTCTTTACTTTTATGAAGAACCTCGTCATGTCAAGTACATGGCATTCATTTCGTGCATTCTCATATTATCTAATGCATAGCTCTCTTGCTAGAGGATTGATGTTTCACATTAAATAATTCTCAAAAGGATTGGTTGGAAATAAAATAAAATTGAGTGATGTCTGCTGAAATCTTTGAAGAATGATAATGTATTAACTGTCACTAGATTACTATTATATACATTGCATCAGGCTGATTATTGTCTAAACTTAGTCGATATCCATTGGGCATCAAGGGAAAATATAACAAAGGCGAGTATTTTGAGAAATGAAAGCCCCATAGGAGTGAGCATTACCTTTTTCATGGGCAAAAAATCTTGTGTAATAAGATGGCCTCCAACTACACTACAAAAATATGCCCAATTTTTTATGTGATTGATAAATAAATTATATACAATTAGATACTAAGTGACAATTTTTAAAAAAATGATGAACCCTAAATATTGATCTCAGGTTCCCGAAATCTAGACATTGATGCCAGATAATTTCCTTCACTATTGGCATTTCGAGTAAATAATTTCTAAGAAATTGGACATTTTTTTAAATAAAATTTTAACACTGAACCTGAAGTAGGGTATTCAAATGGGGATTGTTGGACCCTTCTTTTTAAACAAATTAAATATGTCAACATATTTGATGCCAGATCATGCACACATAATGAAGATCTTTCGGAAATTTGCTTCTGAACTTTCCAATTGTCAAGTATTGGGGTGTTGTTGAGACAACAAAATCATCTGGAAACATTTCAAACTGACATCAGATTTTATCTGACATACCTAATTTGCCACTATCGTGATTTGGTCACACAACAGGGCTCTGGCCAGGGTGCGCACCAACAGGCACCAGCACACCACAAAGGATGATGGGTGGACACCAAACACTGGATTTTTAGTTTTTTCATTGTTCCCAATGTGTTCTCATCATGTTCCTATGCGATTCTCCAAGTTCCCTAGTTGTTCCTCAAAGACATTCCTAATAGCACCTCAGTTTTATCTCATATGGTTTGCCCAAGGTTCAACTCTCATGTATATGAACTGAAAAGGTGATGCTTCTATTGGGGAGTGACAAATATTCCAAAATCATTGATGATGGGCCAAATCGATATGGCCCCTTCCAAAAAATAACAAATAAAATGTGAACTAACTAACATGTTTGAAATAACTGGCGAAAGTTGCCCAGATTTCAAGGGAAAAAAATATTAAATCATCACAGTTAGACATCAGGTTCTCATGTCACCAAAATGTAGCCGGATTTCAAAAACATTTAACTCTCCTTTTTGACCTGCAGTCAAATTTGGCTAAGCCCTCTTGTGGATGATGACCAGACCACCTAACTCACAAAACCAGGGAAAAGAAACCCTATCTCAGGTTTAGTGATCTGGTATGGATCATTGGGAAAAAGGATCAGTTACGGTATAGTGAGTGAACATTTAAAAAGTCAAATGAGGTCCAATCCTCACACATTGTTCCTCTAATGCTGAAGTGCAAAGAACATTTTTAGCCCTTCACCTAGCGCTTAAGGAATGGGCAAGATATGGAGTGTTTGGTGTAAGAGGGTTCAGTGTTCGGTGATAGATGATTTATAACAGATTAGGATTTCAAGCTTAAGATCTTTGATCGTTGCATCTTTGTCTTTGGAATACAAAAAAGTTTTGTAGACCCCTAGTTGGCACACCCATCATGAGACAGATATAGGGCTGGAACTAAAGAGGGGTCTAGAGCTATATTTTTCAAAAAGATTGAAGCAAACTATCATCAAGCTTCTTCCTATGTTTTTTTGTGTTGCTCCTTTATTTCTAATGCTCGAAGAACATTTGTAGCCCTTCATTTGGGCATCCAATGACACAAAAATCACTCAATTTGGCTGGGTACAGACCTATTAAAAACATTGGAATATGTTCAATAATAGGTATGTGTTTGGTGATGAGAAGTTCTACCCTAGTCAAGTGCAATGTTCTTCAGCTCATCTTTTCGCTCACCTCATAAACCTTTTTTGAATCAATCAGAATTCCAACACATTTGTGTCTGCTGGCTCTGGTTTGTTAATTTGTTTGCATGTTGTGCACCAAAAACATGCAATTGAGCCTGTGGCTGGGTTCAATCTTTAACACTTTTTTGTCTGAACATTGGTTATTGTCGGATTGGATGGATGGAAAAAGTTTGAAAAAATGTGGTAGCCCTAAGGGTGAACATTTACACGGGGCCGCAAACTAGCAACAAGTACAATTGGATATGTATAGGAAAAGGGCTGGTCTTGATGCCATTCTGCATGTTAAGGTGGCAGCAAGAAAAGCAGGAGCCTGAGTTCGCAAGCACCCAGTTTGGCCAAAAGACTCAAACAAATGACCAGTTTGGGAACTCACCAAATTCTCCCTTTTCAGCCAGGGGTTTAATGTTTAGTTGTTGTAATGCAGCCAAACTGGCAATCATCCACAAGAAGCTGTAGCCAAATTTGGCAGTAGAACAGGTATGGAAGTAGAAAAACTTAATAATCTTTCTATATTTTGGCTAGGTGCCTGCTTGAATGTGTTGTAAAAATCTGGCATTTTTTTAGTTTTTATTTTCCTCTTTAAATCTGGTGAATTACGGCCAATTTTTTCACAAAAATCCTTTGCATGTATTGTCAAAATCAGTTTTTCCAGGTCCAAAAGATGCAAAAAATTGCAAACCAAAAAAACACCATTCTAGCACTGAGCTGAAGTTAATGACCAAAAGCTCAAAAGTGAGACAAAAAATGAGGAAAAGGGGGAAAAACAACATAAAATTTTGTTAGAATTTGGGTGTTTGGAAATCAGAGTTGGGGAGAAGGTTTAGGAACTGGTGTCTACCACGTAACATATGCAAAAGGCCAATAAGCCCTGGCAGAACCTATTTATCATCTAACAGAATGGTGACTCACCCTACTAGGCTCACCACACATTCTTGGGGGTGGAACTGGGCCCATTCCATAGTATGTAACAGAAGAAACAAAGTTTTGGCAAAGTGTTTTCTTGTGTTGTCCTCTTCATAAAATTGGGCAATATTTCTTGTGAAAAGAACTTTCTTGGGGGAAACACGACTCTTGGAGATAAACACATTACAAGACACTCAAACATGTACTTTCCACAAATTGAATACATAGATTTCTTTTATAATCAAAAAGTTAAGGGCTTGCAAAAGTTACTTTTATTGCACATCATTCTTTTTGAAAGGATCTTTTACACCAAAAAAATGATGATATTTCACTATTAAACACATTAGGTCTTTTTTTTTTTTTTGTTGTCTTTCAATACCCTTTCATTGGACAATTTTTTTTTCCTCAATTTTTTTTGCAATCACAACATGGATTGCATCCACATATCTTTTTAAGCCCATTACTCCATTGATTTATAATATGATATTATTTTGTTCCTTGCTTGAAATTGTACTAAACTATATGCATCAACTGGACTAATATAACAAAACATGCAATGTACCACTTGAAAAAATTCATTTCTTTGTTATCATTTACATAGTAAAAAGCTCAACATAATGTAAATATATTATGATGTCCCCAAAAGACTCTTTCAGCATGTACTTTCTTAAGATGAACATGTATCCTTTAATGAATGTAGGGAATTTCTGTATGCTTGACCATGTTTATATTTTGAAATGTGGAGACTGAAAATGATGGCCTCCTCACACACAACAACTAGATGCCACCCCTAACCCTAATCTCAGTTTTTAAAAAATCATTAGCCTAAAACTTAGCTTAATAGGTCTCATAAACACCTTACACCCTAAATGCTAACATAGATCCGTATTATTGGAAACCAAAACTGGGTATTTCCTAATACCCTGGAAAGTTTTCAGTTTGTTAACATTTAAATATCTTAAGCAATTCTCATAAGGCTGGTTCTCAGCCTAGTGAGAACCAACAAGTTGATTTTCACTTAGGGTACCAGCATTGGTGATACCCATCGGTTTCAGGGTGAGAACCGACCTGAAAACTTGGCCGGTTCTCACCCCCTTTTTTATATAGAACTGCCCACCACTGGTCACCACATTCATAGGTGGAACCAGGCCGGTTTCATAGTAACAGAGAAACAGTTGTGTGATTTGCAACTAAAGTCCGCCCAAATATTTTGTTTTTCTCCTCTCCCCAAATAAAAGAAAACCGTCCGGAGTGGTTTGAGTTTAGGGATCACACGATCACAGCCGCCAACGACCAACATACTTCAGCAAACCTCACAGGGAACGCCGTAGCAGGAACCATTCCCAACGGGACGAGAACCACGTGAATGGGGGACGGGCGGGGAACAGCCGAGCGGACGGGCTCCTGAACACGTGGATACGCCCATAACTCGGAACACATGACGTGTTGAGGCGACCGCATAATGCGGATGAAGTACCCTTATCAACCGGATCCACCCGTCGACGCGGGGCACCGGAAACTGGCAATAGACGGTCGTAATTATCCACAATTGTTCGAAACTTTTCACCTTCCGGGCTGCATGCGGTTAACCTCACCCGTGGTTAATTTACCACGTCACGAGTTAACCAGCTTGTTATAGCTCGCCGCGAGAAGAAGACGACGATGTCCCGTCGAGCTCGCTCTGTCCTTCCGCGGATTCTTGTGTTCTCTTCCTTGAATCGTTTGTTTCTTCCGGGATTTCGAAATTTTTCTGAGCATCCTAGAATTTGCGCACTTCTCCGTTTTATCGATCGAGCTATCTCTTAACACTTTTTGGCCTTGTTTTCTGTTAGTTATGTAATATTGTTTTTGTACCTCTCTTGCTTGTTGATTGTTTTGTGTGAACGGAGGACTATTGTTGTTGTTTTCCTTTCTGGAGAAAATTTCTGGTGAATTGGAGTACACTGAGGGATTCTTGTTGGCTTGCTATTCCTGATCCGGTGACAAGAGTTTCTTGCTTGAAGACGGAATCATCGGTTTCCAGCTAAGCCGATAAAACACCAGGCGTGAACTTTCTTTTTCTTCTTCTTCAGTTTTGAGCGCTTCTTCTTCATGTGTAGAGAGTTATTTGTGAAGTGATCAAAATGTTGGCTGTGGTTCACAAGTCGGTTGCGCAGGCACCGGAGGAACTGAGTGTACCTGAGGTCATCGGCAGTCCTGACTGCTTGACAACGACGAGTAACGACCTCCTCAGCAACTTCAAAGCGGCCTATCCAGATGCAATGTCGCTCCATTTCGATGGCAACAGCGCGATGGCTTTCACTCACAAGAATCAGGCTCTTCTGCGGCCAAGGTAGGTTCTCTCTCTCACAATTCTTCTTACGGCCTTCCCTTCTTCCATTATGCTCCCGGTGGAAAGCTATGTCGCAATTGCTTGAAGCATCGATCACGAACTTGTATACATCTGGTCGAGAATCACACTGCACATGTCGTCTGTCTTCGTTTTGCTTTTTTTTCCTTGATTTATTTTGGTTTTGCTTGGTTTTTTCTCTGGTTGGGAGTGCACATGACGCAGTGGTCATTGGGGATCAATCGTCGAGATGTCGTCGACGAGCTTGGTTTTGCGCGGCTCTGTTCTTTACACCAGATAGTGCTTGCTTGCATGCAGAACACTGGCAGTAGTCGACGATGTGCACTGCATCTGCGTGGGAATGCTGGAGAACTTGGCAATGCTTCGACAGCGCTATGGTCTCGGGAAGGGTGTACACGAGGTGGAGCTCATTATAGAGATGTACAGATCACTCCGCGATCGTGGTGGCTACTCCGCGGACCAAGTGATCGGCGAATTGGCTGGCTCATTTGCATTCGTTTTATTTGACAACAAGACGCGCAAACTCCTCGTTGCGTCCGTGAGTAACTGACTACGTTTTTTTTCCTTCGTCATGTCGAAAGTACAAAGTGCCTACGGTTTGTAAGTTCCGTTACTGTCTCACGCAAGATGTCTCATACCGTGCAGTTGCCCTTTTGGTCACTTGCAGGATCCTCAAGGCAAGGTAGAGTTCTATTGGGGCACTGCCGCTGATGGAGCCATTGCATTCTCTGATGATGCGAAACTCCTGAAAGAAGGATGTGGAAAATCGTTTGCTCCCTTCCCACAAGGTACCCAGTGAAACTGTTACCGTGTGATGTGCCCAGAGCTCCAATTGTACTGTCGTGGGACTGGTCTTTCTCAAGTAGATTTTCACACTCTCTCTGTTGGAAACCCTAATTTTTGTGTTGTGTTTGTCTTCTCAGGGTGTTTTTTCTCAAGTGCAGATGGACTTCACAGTTTTGAGCACCCAATGAGCACTTTGAAGCCAATTTCGCGCGTGGACAGCCAGGGCCAAATGTGTGGCTCCTTGTTTAAGGTTGAGAGTTTTTTCCTACAATAGAGATCCTCTTCCCCCTTCTCCTCAGAGTTCAAATATGTTCACATGGGCCTTTAAGAATACTCTAGTGGTCTGTTGATCAAATGTTGTGAGAGCCTAGTATTATATATGTCTTTGCAGCATCTTGCTCTTCATCCCCTGTGCATTTTTCTTGAGACATTTTCTTCTGCAATTGACTGTGCTTGATTGTTGCAATGTGTGCAACTCAGTTTATTCTGGATATTCTTTTTTGTTGTACATTTTGTTCTGCCATGTTACTGTGCTTGATTGTAACAATGTGTCTGCAACTCAGTTTGTCCTGGATTTTCTTTTGAGTTTTTGTTGTACACAGCTTGAGATTTCAATCTAAATGTGGTTCTAATTTCTTTAGAAGTTTGAATGAGTCTTGGAAGTGATTATTCAGAACCAGTCTTTTAACTGTTGACTGAATGGCTCTATCTGGGGGGGGGATGACCAACAGGTTGACAAGAAGGGAGGGATGAATGGCCTCGACTCTCCTTCCACTCTAGGACGCAGCATGACTTTCCCATTCCCTCACCACTCTGAATGAAAACTGCAGATGTAACAGAAAGGCAATTGGGCATACCTATGCAGTCTGGCATCACTTCAACATAAAATGAGAACTCTATATTTCAATTGCAATTCAGATGGGTGTGATGTTTTAACAAAAAGCAGAAGTGGACAAAAAATATTCTACATTCACCAATTGCACCAGATTGTAGTAGAAAAAATTTCGCACATCCTTGAGACTAGGTTGCAATACACAGCATAGATTTCAGTGCCATGAAAACTACTGCAGCTAGAATTTCCTTAGCCTTCAATCCAAGTTTGTCCATTTGGTTGTGTCTTCTTACAATGGATGTTGGTGGACTTGTTTCAACCCATCCTGGGTTGGCAGGTGGACAAATCTGCACTGTTCCTTTATGTGTTGCTGTTCAGGGACCTCTGCCACTCCTGCCATTTTATCCTTGGAACAAAATTTTCCTGGATTTGGAGCCAGAAAGTGACTGGTGATTTGTCGTGATATATTATTATTAGCTGGGGAGAATCTCCCACAATTCCCCGTAATGTTGTGAGACAGTTCTTATCCCCACTTCTTAAAAGCAGAATGCAGTGTGTCTCTGTTTTGCTTTCCCTGCAATTGTCTGCAAATTTGCAAGACTTTGTTGTTATCCCAGCTATCATTTGTAGATGCAATGTTGTGTCTGTTTACTACAGTTATAACCTGATTTGTATCTGCTACAAATCAATTTGAGCAATGTGATCGAGTCTGTACGAATCCGTTTGATGAAATGGTGCTTTTTTTTTTTTGTGAAACACAGTGAAGTAACATGATTTGCCCAATTCTTGCGGGTTTTGTGATCCTTAATGAGTGGGTAAATGTTGTTTATTTTTGCAATTCATATCTTGTTCTGATTATTATGGCAGATTATTTGTATGCAAACACCTTGGTGATTATTTGGACTTGGGTTGTCGATCACTGTCATATTTACCATTCATTTGAAGTCTTGAATGGGTCACTGGAATTTGCAACAGAGTGACTTTTATGTGTCTGGGAGACAACAGAGAAGTGGGTTTTGATTGGTCACAAGGCAAGCTGCATTGACTGGAGCATATCTAAATTTCAAATTGGATGAAATGTTATTGTGAAAGTCTGCCACTAGACTGTTCTCTCTATACATAGCCTCTGCCCTTTCTCCAGTGTTTAATATGTCTATCTTTCAATAGCAGACTGGGCGTGGAATGAAGGATACGGATTCATTCCCACCCATTTTTGGTACCTGGTTGGTAAAGGTATGTATATAGGTATCAGCTGGTAGGGTATGTATCTGGTATGAAAATATGTATTTTGAGATATAATATTATTACATAATTACTATATGTTTTTGGTGCATTCTGGATTGGGGTTATCTAGACACTTGTATCATTTTATTTTTTAATTAAAAAAATTTAGACACTGAACTGCCTGCCCTGATGTAAGGAGGCCAATCTCAATCTGATGTGCACAACACATGTCAAAGGTTTTATAGCCTCCTCTCTTGACACAACAATGCAACAAAATTTTGATAATTCAAATACAATAATATAAGAGCTTCAATAGTCTTTGAGGCAGATGGTGGAGCATTGAAAGAGGAATCTACATACCAGTCTATAACTTAGAGTACCTTGTTGCCAACAAGGGAGGTTGTCTTTTCAGAGTGTGCTTTCATAGGGTGAATGGGGGTTTATCATGGAAGCATTCAATGTTGTAAGGAATGAAAAATACAAGGTTAATTATAACATCCGTTGAAGAGAATGTATGTACAAAACATGTTATTTTTCATCTGTGTATTGCAATTAATTATGAATATGAATTCAAATACATATGAACATGGATGAATGTTGACAAATGTGAATGAATGTCAACAAATGAAATTCATCCACAATTATTAAACACCATTCATTTGTTCCAATATTACATTCACTTACATGTTATTATTTAACCCATGTTACTACTAATAATACCAAACCCGGTACTCATTCATTTATGTGATTGAAATTAATTCATATTGGAGAGTTCATAATTTATATCATTAAACATGTTTCATTGCATGCTCTAATATAAAACAAAGAACCATAGTTTTTTGGGGCTTAAAATTGGTTTAAACTACTTTCAAAATGATTAAAAATCTGGTTTCATTTGGTTTTTTAATGCCAAATTTTATAATTAAATAATTTCATATATCTTGATTGGGTTCTACCATGTAGAAAAATGTAACACAATATACTTAAATTTGTATACTTTCAGATCCAAAATATAAAAATAATTGGGTATTTTCTTTTTTTGATTATTGCCAATGTACACTACATGTTTTTTTTAATTATTAAAAGACACTTCCGAAACAATGGATTGTCTTCCTTTGCCCCATAAATTCACAAAAATTTGAAGAAGAGGAAGGGGAAAATAAGGGGGGGATTGGACAACTTAACCTTGGACCTACCCCCTTCCCTTGTTGGTATGCCACGATATGGGGACATGTGAAATGTCAATTAAAAAAAGGCCATGTTGCATGGAGACATCAACTTTTATAGTTCCTCGTAATGAAATATGAAATGCCATAAACCATTACATATGCAAATAGATTATTGAAAGTAGAATCAACACAACCTAAATTTGATAAAAAAGACCAAAAAAAAATCAACAATGAATCCACTTTATGAAGATGATATTGAATATGAACTCCAACAAAACATCCATGACATAAAAAACACAACAACAATATACAAACAAAACTAAATCTTGAACAAATAGAAATTGAATATGTCTATTATGTAACACAAGTACTAAAACCTATGTAACTGAAATAACAATACATCTAGAAATAATAAAAACAAAAAATGAAAATATCAATAATCACAATGTAAATTTCATTATCAAATCTCAAGTTCTGATCAAACAATGGAATCAAGAATTGAAACTTCCACAAATATCAGACCTTGATGAATCAACACTAGAAATTTCACATCCATATTCAAACACAACCTATACAATTGAAAATACAAAACCTAAGCTACACCACTTGCCATTTAATGACATGCAATCATATGATATTGAAAATGAAAATGAAAACATAACATTCATTTATGAAACAAATAATAAATTATTACAATATGTAAGAGTGTAGGTATTGGTAAAACAAAAATAATTAGAACTATCCAAGATTTTTTTTGAAAATGGGAAAACAAAAAAAACTTAAAGTTGCAACATACACTAGAAATGCAACCTTATTAATAAATGGAACAACGATACACTCTTTGTTGGGATTATTGATTAATAAACACACAACTATAAGCAAATGTAATTCACCCATAAACATATGGCCAAATATTAAGTTCATCATTATTGAAGAAATATCCATGGTAGGTTGCACTTTGCTTGCCACAATACACTTAAAATTACAAAAACTAAAATTTAGTATTTTACCATTTGGAGGAATCAACATAATGTTCATAGGAGATGTTTTACAACTTCCACTAATCAATGACACACCATTATATTCAACAAACATACAACTGATTTTTACATTCACAAAATTAACGCAAAGAAAATTCATAGGTTAAAGCCTTTGGGATAATTACATTTGACCAAATAGTATTATCCTAACACAACAAATGTGACAAAACAAAGACATTCAATATGCTACCTTTTTAGAAAACCTTTGAATTGGAAATATTCTAAAATCAGATTTTGATTTACTAAATACCCATTTTCTATCTAATTTAAATGTCAACTTATTCGATTTGAACATTTACATTAATGTAAGATGTTGATTTTTTTATTTTATTTTTTTTACAAATCAATAAATTTTGGGTACACATTTTTTTGTGTAATTTCACAAGATATAATGATATTTGATTTGATGTCAAAAAGTGTATGCCATGATGTAAACAAAATACAAATGGTTCGAGCATAATTTTCAAGGTCATTTTTTGTGGAAAGGTATTGTGTAACTTTGTAAAACTGGAATTTTTGGTACTTTGAATTTGTAAAAGTTATGGGTGTTGTATTGAAGGTGTTCACCATTAAATCTATGACAAAACATGTTGTTGATTTTGTTTGTCTTACTAGAAAATTCATATGGTTAAATTCAAATGATTAGGTCTATGTTAGTAAGCAATCCTAAAATTATGTATGATATATTGCTAATTTGATGAGTTTTTCTCTATGAAAATTTCATAATTGACATCAGTATCATTATCATTTTCATTTTGAACATTTTGATTTTTTTCTTGTTCATTCACCCTTGCTAACAAATTATACCAAGGTATGTAAGTGAAATCATGATCCGTTTTGTGATATGGTAAGTTCAATAAATAACTAATTGCCTTAGTTGCTAATATTTTTTGTTGACTTCCTATTGTATTTAAACAATGTATGAGGAAATGTCAACTTTTATCAATTGAATCATAATTATTATTTGAAATTTCATTTATTATTTTAGTTTTTTGTACTACAATTTGCGAAAGAGAATACATATGGAAGTGTAAATAGATGTTTTTGTGATATAATAAATCAATGGTTTACTGTCTTTGCCGAAAGCTACTATAAATTTCAAATCATGATTACATCTTGATGCTAATAATATCCATGGATTTGCATTATTTAACCATTTATCAATTCTTTTTATATGTAAAAGTCTCGTCTCAATGTTGAAATGAGTTTCATTGACTATAGGTTGAGGGAATCCATACCTACATAATTTTTTTGACACATCAACATCTATTTTGTAGCATGTTGGATTACATATGTGTTGATTAAATATATTCATCAATTTATGAATGTCATTTTGGAATAGTTTTGTAAATTTTTTTTCTTCAAGATCTAGTGGCCTTATGGCACAAGGATGTATGTTATCAAGATTATCATCATTAACACAATTTGTATCTATCGTTATTGGACATGATTTATATTGATTGATGTTTCATGTAATTATGTCATTTAAATAATTAATCATATTTTGTCAAAAAAATTCCATCATCAAGCAATGTTTGTACAAGTGTGTTCGGATCTAGATAATCATTAAACCATAATAATGTGTGGATATGTAAGCTACCATTTTTTGCAATTTTAGAACATCCATAATGAGCTTTTATGTGACTGAAAACACCAAAAGTGTTGTTAGATAAATCCTTTGTGTTTTTTACTTGTAACATATATTTGAAGATAGCATTGACAATAGTGTGTACAAATATAACTTGAACTTTTGGATTTATTGCTGCATATTTACATCTTTCATTTTTTGTTCACATATTTTTGTCATAGAATAAATCAAGATTTTTGTTTTGTCCACTTAAAACTACTAACAAAGGATGATGAATGAATGTGGGGTTTTAAGTGAAAAACAAACTTCAAATTCCTATAAAATGTATCATGCTAAAAATCTGGTCTTTTTGTGTTGCACAACTACTTTTAGAAGCCATGACATATTTACTAGAAAATTTTAAATGTCATAATAAACTACATATATATTTTTGTGATTTATGTTTTATGGGTTAGTAATAATTTCATTGAAATTTGAAGTTTATATTTCATTGAGGAGTTCTCTTTCATTCATGTTTGATGATTTTGATACTATTAATTTAGCTTCAAAACATATTTGTTTATGTTGTATTATGTTGAATACAAAAAATAGAAATAAATGATGTTTTGAAAATTGATAATGAGTTTCATCCAACTTCATTAAATGTTTTACATGAGTCTATAATGATAATTTTATGAGTCTATTGTCCATTTTGGAGACACCAATTCCAAAAGGAAATAAGGTGGGAAACATGCATGTTATTAGATTTGGATTGTTGCATTCATTTATCATTGTGGTGCAATGATTATAAGATAAATATTGATTATAATGTAAATTTTGGAATGTGTTAATCATTTGTTCATGTTCATTTATGTCTATGACATCGAAATCTATTAGACCTGATGTTTCTATGACATGTTCAATTTCATTGTACTTGTTTGTTGATGTAAGTCTATGATATTTGTATAATGTTCAACATTTACAAGTTCAACATTTGTTGATTAGAACATTGATCTCATTATTGGTTATGGTATATGATTTTCAAGCAACGTGTTTAAAACATCCATATTCATAGTTGTATTTTTATATCTTATATGATTCATTTTTAACCATGTGAGCCCCAAGAAGATGACTTGTAAGTATGAGCATTGAGTAATATTGTTATATATTGAAAATTATTTTTCATTTAATTCAAGGCTGCATAAAATAGTTTGGAGATTTTTATCAAAATGAATCATCTACTAACAATTTTTTTAATATTAAATATGGTTATTTGGGTTTGCAAAGGGAGTATCTAGTTACGAAGTAAATAATCATTATTAGATTGGTTGCATGAGACACACTTGAAAATAAAAATAATTATATTCATAGAATAGATTTATATATTGAAAAATTAATAAATTATTTTAATCCAATTTAATGGAACACAATTAATTAAAAATTTCATCATTGAATGACATATTTTTAAAAGTGTAAATTTAAATATTTGGAACAAAAAATATTATTATCAGATTTTGAAATATTGAAATATTTTAATAATAATTGTATCATAACTTTCTCTAATCATATTTCAAGGATCCAATGGTTTAACCCTTATTGTTCAAATGTCTAAATACCCTACTCTTTAAGGTTTATAGGCAAAATTGGCATTTATAGCATGTGGTTTGGGATCAACCATAAATTTTAATCCACCAACAACATATGTTGAACTTGGTAGGAATATCACATGCTTGGATATAATTCTAAATTGCAATTTGAAAAGGTTTTCCTTCACAATGAACACCTTCATCACTTTAAGGGAGATGATAAAAACTAAAAGGGCTATTAGGAAATTGGATTGTACATAGTTGGAGGATATTGGGTTGGGTCGAAAAAGTCCCCAACTATGGCTATTGTAGACACAAATATTGAAGTCCTTAAAATCTTAGAAATATTGCTAGTTTGTGCTGATGCCATAGCTCTTATGATGGTTCATGATAAACTAGCATTGATATGTCACACCCAAAATAATTGTTACAAAAAATTGGGTTGAGAAGGAGGTGGAAAAGAAAATCTAAGATTATAAATTCAAAATGCATGTTTCAGGATGACTAATGAGAGAAACCCAAAGCTTGCAAGGTGTCTTGGAGTTTTCAAAGCTATTCTAGGGGAGAAACCATATCAATTTTTACCATATTTATCCTTGGCTTTTTCACTAATGTGTCCACTATTGGCCTATATTTGGGCAATCAATACTTGGACAAAATAAAAAATTTAGGAACATCCAAAACACATCTCAATCTTCCCTAAATTTTTTTCTCCCCTCTCTTTTTCCCTAACTTCTTTGTATCTATTTTGAAATTAGATAGACTTGGAGTATTTTAGAGAAAATGCCATCATTGAACTCCTATACAACCTCTAGATCCCTCTCTCTTTTTCACAAGATAACAACAATACTAGCATTGAAATCATTTGTTCTTGGTTTCATATATGACTTTTGGTAATCTTGCTCCATTAGGGTTACTTCTTCTAAATCTTGCAATAAGAGAGGAGAGGATATGTCAACCCAAGAAAAACAAAAAAATCCACTTCTCAAATAGTTGCAATAGTTCAAGGTGAAAAAATAATATTAAATTCATGAATATTTCGCATACCAACTCAATTGTTGAATTTAAAAACAACTTTGTTTAGAAAGATTCAACATATCAAGCATGTTCATGCATCAATAGAAATGGACAATGGCTTGTTTCTTGATTGTTAACTAACGTCATGACTGGATCTTCTTGTTGATTTTTTTAGTTTTTTAATGCTTTGGCTACTAAAGGCACCTCTTATCAGTAGTTAATGCATTTGATTTCGATTTTTGAAGCAAGACATGAGCTTCATTGTCTTTCATCAATTCCTTTTCGATTTAGTCTTTGTAGTTTGTATTAGAGAGCCATCCTAGAACTTGAGGTGGGAAAATCTTTTCTCCCTTACCACTTGTTTACATTTGTAATGGCAATTTAAGTTTTTTTTATGAAATTCAATCTTCTCATGTGTGACCGGTAGGTCGCTTCACGATATTATTCAATTTTAATTCCACTAATTGTAAACTCAAAATTGGCCATTTAGGGTTTCCAACATGTTGAGACAACAAAAAATTTCAGATGTTGGACCTACTATAGAAGTTATGAACATGCCTTTACTAATATCATTTATAATGGAAAACAATGTCTGATAGATGCATGAATCCATGAAACTTGTGATGTGGACTCCTCTTCATAATCTATGATCACATAAATGACACAAACTTCTATGTGCACATTTTCAAAAGAAAAATGCAATTCAAGAAGGAAGGAATGAGGCCACAAATGAAGAAGGAAGACATTTTTCTCAACTTGAATAGTATAACTTCATGAGTCAAATGTTTTGATCTTAATTTCAATAATCCCAGCAAATTCCACCAATATCACCATTTCTAAAATGGGATCCATGTTATTAAAGACAACTCCTTGATTTGCACCAAACAAATTCAAAGCATTCAACCAAGTCTAAAAAATGTTGGTAAATACCAAATCTCTAATCTTATATTATGGTCCAAAATTTGGACTAAAATATCATAAAACTAATATTAACAAAATTTATTCATTTATATATTTAGAACTAGTTTGAAAAATAAAATTCAATAATGAAAATATGATAAAAAATCAAAACAACAAAATCTAGCTTTGGAAACAAAGTTTTCAAGAAATCAAAGTGTTATTCTCTCATACTCCATCAAAGCTCCATGTTCTACAATGATACAATGGATCTTCATCTTCCTCTTGGCCAAATATATTCATCAACAAAAATAGTCATGTGTTCTATTCAAATTCAAATGGTGATAAAAACTATGTGATCTAGCTAATATTTCCTAAAATACTAACTTAGGTAAGTAGAAATATATTAACTATGTCACAACCCTAGCCTTGGGCTCGCAACCAAGGCAAAAACATAGAAAGGTGCAGGCCAGAAATGTAACCTGAGAATCACATTTGCATTCCCAATAGTGTGAAGGAATGAGCCCACACTCCCAAGTAAACTCCCACTTTGGGAGTTGGAATCCTTGTGGAATTCTGAAATTTCAAAGAGGTATTTCAAAGGTCAAAACGCATTGGGTGAAAGAGTTCAATATATCATTAGAAAGCACTTTAAACATGAATGTTTCAAATGGGCTCGCATGACTTATTTGAGTATTTAAAACACAAGTTATGGCCAAAAGAAAGGTTGGGAGTCAAAGTGCCAATTTGACTCCCACCCACTAAAAGTCAACAATCGCCCAGTGCATTTAGGTGGCGTGCTACATATCCTTGAAAATATCTTTCCAAGGGCTACAACTTTGCTTCAAACTTCACTTTAATAAAAAATCTGCACAAGAAATTATGGCCTTCAAAAGTGTTAAGAGTGTTAATTTTGGGAATTTTGGGAATCCCAGGACAAAATGACATTTGAATGGAGCCCATGTGGCTAATCATAGAAAATACTATAAGGCGAAAGGTGGTGGCTTCCCTCAAGTCTTGGTCGTGGTGAATCTTATGAATTCGTGTATGCCCATGATTTGTCCATGCACAAAAAGTGCTTCAATTACACACACTAATAGAAATTAGTCAAAATGTAACCAATCCATTTACGACTACATGTGATTTGTAGTCGTTACGACTAGATTTGGGAATATTGCAACTATAAGACCAAATTTTAACTATTTTGGTCATTCTCACAATTATGATGCAACTATTAAAAATTCCATCCTATTGGTTGGATCGATTTTACATTTATTTTCATTCATTAATAGGTTGATATGTTTCATTAATTGCAATAGTCACCAAATTAATTGCATCCTAAAGGTATTTTACAATGACATAAGGGTGTATTTTAATGTATGTACTAAAATTATATATATATATATAATATGCATATGTATGCATACTGTTCATATAATGAATCTCAAAATTAATATTTGAATATAAAAATTATTATTTCAATTGTTTAAAACATTATTTGAATTTCAAATTTTTTATTTGAATATAATATATTCAATTTAAATTTAAAAAGGTTTATTTGATCTAAAAATTAATATTTTTCAAATCCAAAAATTAGTATTTCAATTCAGAAAATTATTAATTGATTGTAAAAATGGAAATTTTAATTTTGAATATATTAATATAAATATTAAAACTTATATTTCAACTCTGAAAAATTTTCATTTAAATTTTAAACAATCATTTGATTTGAACCTCAAATTTCAATTCCAAATTATTATTTTGGATTCTCAGAATTAATAATTCCAGTCTGAAAATTATTAATTGATTCTAAAAATGGACATTTCAATTTTGAAT
>Ga0116230_10001213_pt1 | contig 24133 bp, 22 predicted proteins | sample S1TSphfallax_3_FD_88678 | JGI IMG/M metagenome (GOLD analysis project Ga0116230, IMG submission 88678) | Host-associated microbial communities from peat moss isolated from Minnesota, USA - S1T2_Fd - Sphagnum fallax MG | ecosystem: Host-associated > Plants > Peat moss > Unclassified | place... | reverse complement strand
ACGGTGGCGGCTCCCGATGACACGGTGGCGGCTCCCGATGACACGGTGGCGGCTCCCGATGACACGGTGGCGGCTCCCGATGACACGGTGGCCGTTCAAAATTCCTTTTTAACCCTGAGCTTGTCGAAGGGTGGGTGGGCTCCACTTGCCGACCATGCTGCGGGCGATCACGATGCGTTGGATCTGTTGGGTGCCTTCGTAGATTTGCGTGATCTTGGCGTCGCGCATCATGCGCTCAACGGGGTACTCGGTCGAGTAACCGAATCCGCCGAGCAGTTGCACGGCGTCGGTCGTCACGCTCATCGCGACGTCGCCGCACTTGAGCTTGCACATCGCGGCCCAGGTGGTGATGTCGGGCGCGCCCTCGTCGCATTTGCGGGCGGCTTCGTAGAGCAGGAGGCGGGCGGCTTCGACTTCGGTTTTCATGTCGGCGAGCATGAACTGTAAGCCCTGTTGCTGGGAGAGCGGCTTGCCGAAGGCGACCCGCTCTTTGAGATAGTTGGTCGCGTAGTCGAGCGCGCCTTGCGCGATGCCGAGCGCTTGCGCGGCGATGCCGGGGCGCGACTTGTCGAGCACCTTCATCGCGATCTTGAAGCCGTCGCCTTCGGGGCCGATGAGGTTTGCGGCCGGGACGCGACAATTCTCGAAGGCGAGTTCCACGGTTGGTGAACCGCGGATGCCCATTTTCTTCTCGATCTTCCCGACCGAGAAACCGGGCGTACCCTTCTCGACGATGAATGCGCTGATGCCGCTCGCGCCTTTATCGGGATCCGTAACCGCGAAGACCGCGACGACGTCGGCGACGTTGCCCTGCGTGATCCAGATTTTGTTCCCGTCGATCACCCACTCATCACCGTCTTTCCGCGCGCGCGTGCGCATCGAACCGGCGGCATCGGAGCCCGAGCCTGCCTCCGTGAGCGCGTAGGCGGCCACCCATTCGCCGCTAGCAAATTTCGGCAAGTATTTTTTCTTTTGCTCTTCGCTGCCGCCGATGAGGATCGGCAAGGCACCGAGCTCTTGCACGGCGATGATGAGCGAGCTCGACGCGCACGCTTTGGCGACTTCTTCGACAACCTTGACATAGGTCAGGAACGTGCCGCCGAGGCCGCCGTATTCGGCCGGGAACGGGATGCCGAGCAAATCGTTTTCGGCGAAGAGTTGCTTGATGTCCGCCGGGTACTCGGCGTTCGCGTCGATCTCTGCGGCGCGCGGTTCGACGCGCTCCTTGACGAGTTGACGAACGACGTCGAGGATCATGGCCTCTTCGTCGGATGTGTCGGGACGCGGTGGGGCGATGGCCATGTGCTCGGTACTCCGGCGGGATGAGGGAAACGGGTCGAGGTTCGACGCTCCCGCGCGGGTGGCCCCGTCGCGAGGACCGAAGCCGCCGCGCGATGACCGTTCACCCCGCCACGCTGGAGCGCTGGATTCCGACGCCGGAACAGATCGAACGCGCGAACCTCACGGCTGTCCTGCGCGCGTTCGGGGTGGCGGATTACGCCGCGCTGCTCGCGTACGCAAAGCACGACCTGGACGGCTTCTACGAGCGCCTCGTGCGGTTGCTGGACCTGCGCTGGGATACGCCGTGGACGGCCATTCGCGACAACCGGCGCGGCAAAGCGCTCGCGACGTGGTTCCCCGGTGCCGGCTTCAACGCCGCGGCGAATTGCCTTGACCGACACGTCGATGCGGGCCGCGGCGCGGATGAGGCGCTCATCTGGGAAGGCGAGGACGGTGCCGTCCGCCGCTACACGTTCGCCGAGCTCCGCGACGAGGTCGCGCGCGCCGGTGCGACGCTCGCGCGGCTGGGCGTCGGCCCCGGCGACACGGTCGGGATTTTCATGCCGCTCATCCCCGAGGCGGCGATCGGATTGCTTGCGATCGCGTACATCGGCGCGATCGCGGTGCCCGCGTTCTCCGGGTACGGGCCGGATGCGCTCGCGACGCGACTCGCCGATGCGCGCGCGAAGGTTCTGCTCACCGTGAACGGCGTGACGCGGCGCGGCAAACCCGTCGCGAGCAAATCGATCGTCGACGATGCGCTCACGAACGTGCCGAGCGTCGAGCACGTGCTGGTGTTCGATCGCATCCCGCTCGAGGTGCCGATGCAACCGGGCCGCGATCTCTGGTGGCGCGAGGAACTCGCGAAGACCACCGACCCGGCAACCTACACGCGCACGTCGGCAAACGATCAGCTCATGCTGCTCTACACGTCGGGTTCGACCGGGAAACCGAAGGGCGCGAACCACGTGCACGCCGGCTTCCCGCTCAAGTGCATGATCGATCAGTATCTGTGCTTCGACGTACGCCCGGGCGACCGGATGCTGTGGTTCACCGACATGGGCTGGATGATGGGGCCGTTCCTCGTCTTCGGTGCGCTGGGGCTCGGCGCGTCGATCGTGCTCTACGAAGGGACGCCCGACTATCCGGGCCCCGATCGCCTCTGGCGCATCTGCGCGACGCACGCGGTGACGCACCTCGGTATCGCGCCGACCGCGATCCGCTCGCTGATGGCGCACGGTGATGAGCCGCCGAGGGGCCACGATCTCTCGAAACTCCGCATCCTCGGCAGCTCGGGCGAACCGTGGAACACCGAACCCTGGAAATGGTTCGCCACGCGCGTCGGTCGCGGTGAGGCGCCGATCATCAACTACTCCGGCGGCACCGAGATCGGCGGCGGCATCATCGGTGCGTTTCCGACGATGCCGCTCGTCCCGAACAGCTTCCACGGTCCGATCCCCGGCATGATCGCCGACATCTACGATCCGCACGACCCGCATCCGGTGCGCGGCACGGTCGGCGAGCTCGTCGTGCTCGAACCGTGGCCGGGGATGACGCAGAGCTTCTGGGGCGGCGATGCGCACGTGCACGACGACGCACGCTATCTCGCGACGTATTGGGAGCGGTTCCCCGACGTCTGGGTCCACGGCGATTGGTGCATCGCCGAGCACGCTGACGGTAACGAATACTGGTTCATCCGCGGCCGCAGCGATGACACGATCAACGTCGCCGGCAAGCGCGTCGGCCCCGCGGAATTCGAGAGCGCCGTCGTCTCGCATCCGGCGGTCAAAGAAGCCGCCGCGATCGCGGTCCCCGATGCGGTGAAGGGCGACGTCGTCGTCGTGCTCGCGGTGCTCAAGAACGCCGTCGACGAAACCGAAGCGACGCGGGCCGCGCTCTTCGCGATCGTCGACCGCATGATGGGCAAGTCGCTCCGCCCGAAAGCGATCTTCTACGTCGACGATCTCCCGAAGACGCGCAACCTCAAGATCATGCGCCGCGTCGCACGCGCGCGCTTTCTGGGACTCGACCCCGGCGATCTTACCGCGCTCGATAACCGGAGCGCGCTGCCCGCGATCGACGCTCGGCGCTAGCGCCGGCGCTTACGCGCTCGCGTGGTCGAGGGTGAGCAGGTCGATGCAGCTCGAGATGCGCCAGCTGGCAAGAGCCAGTAGCGCGGCGGTGCCGCCGAGCGCGACGACGCAGCCCGCGCTCACGCCGGCAAGCGGATTCGTCAGGATCGCCGTCACGGCGCCGATCCCGATCGCGATCACCACGACGATCGCGAGGACGAGCGTGCGCAAGAGCGCGACCGGACCGCGCCGGTCGACCGCGTTCGGCCACAAGCTGAAGAGCGCGAAACCCGCGGCGACCAGCAGCACGAAGGAGCAGAACATCACCGCGAGCGCCGCGCACGCGAGCCGCAGATCGATCCCGCCGGCGATCGCGCCCAGCACGACGATCGCCCCGCGCAGCCACGAAATCCCCGCCTGAACGATCGTCATCGCGGTGAGCCGCTCGAAGAGCGTCGGGCTTGCCAGGTGGAAGAGCGGCCGGCGCAATTCACCGGCGAGCCGCTGTGCGCTGCCGAGGCCGATCGCGATGAAGGTGATGCCGGCGCCGGAGAGCGTGCTCGGTAGGACGGCCGGTGCCCTCCGCTCGATGAACGCCGCGAGCAGCCCGACGGCGAAGAGCGCCGCGATCCCGATCAGCCGCGTCCGCGGCGAACTCGTCCGCTGATATTCAAGCCAGGCCTTCCACACCAGCACGCCGAGCCCGCCGGGGACCCGGCTCGTGGCGATCGGGGCGGCCGTCGTCGGCCGGCCGCTCCCGAGGGGGTTCGTGTCGACGCTGAACAGCGCGCGTTTGCGCAGCCGCTCGCGTAGCTCGATGTGCGCTTGCGAGAGCTCGTACAATTCGGGGAACGCATCGCGCGCCGTCCTTCCGAGCGCCGCCACCGCGAGCGCCGCGAGGAGCGCGATCGTCGTGAGGGTCAGGATGCTGCGCTCCGGATCGATCAGTACCAGGCCCGGGTGCCAAGCCGGCAGGCGCAACAAAAAACCGGCAACGGGCCGCAACGACGGCACGGCTGCGAGCAGATCGAACGGTCCGCCGATCAGAAGGTCGCGCGCGAGGATCGTCACGCCGGTGACCATCGCGATGAGCGCGAGGCCGATGTAGACCGCGGCGATCGGCGGCGTCGCCAGCCGCCGCGGGAGCAAGACGCTGGCAAACGCGATCAGGACCACCGGACCGAGGATGAGGTCGCGCACGAACTGCGCGCCGCCGACGCTGGGCGGCAAGAAAACGAAGAGGAGGTAGAGCGTCGAGACTCCGAGGCGAATCGCGTCCACCGTGACCGTGCGCAGCTGCAAGTACGCGATCGTGATCGCGCGCGGCAGCGGCGAGAGCGAAACGAAGCGCGCCTCGGCGCGCCCGGCGAAGAGTCCGACCCGCATGTTGCTGAAGAGCAGCAACGAAAACGTGATCACCGGCGCGAGCACGATCGCGTCCAGCCGCAGCATGTTCGGCAAGCCGCCGGCATGGCCGGCATGATGGAAAAACGCCATCCGCGCGACGAGTAAAAACGGGATTCCGAGCGCGAAGAAGAGCCACGGGATGACGCGCGCGGGGGTGCGCCAGATCGTGCGCACCGTGTTGCGCAGGCCGCACAGGTCGGCGTAGGCAAGCGCGGCGAGCGCGGTCACGAGCCCGTGATTTCGAGAAAGACGTCTTCGAGCGAGCCGCTGCCGAGCGCGCGAATCGCCGCGACGGTTCCGGCGGCAACCGTTCGGCCGCGGTCGAGCACGATCACGCGATCGCACATGAGCTCCGCGGCGTCGAGCTGGTGCGTGCTGATCATGAGCGAGACGCCCGTGCGCGCGAGCTCGCGCGTCAGTTCGCGCAGTTCGCGCTGGCCGCGCGGATCGAGCCCGATCAGCGGTTCGTCGAGCAGCAGAACCGGCGTCTGCGCGAGGATCGTGGCGGCGACGAGCGTTTTCTGACGCATCCCTTTGGAGAGCGCGTGGCCGAGTGTGTCGCGCTCGCCGAGCATCGCGAAGGTGGCCAGCAACTCTTCCGCGCGCGTCTCCCAGCCGGCCGGTAAGCGGCACAGCCGCGCCACGAACACGAGATGTTCCCACACGGTGAGCATCGGGTAGACGTCGGGGGTCTCGGGGATCAGCGCGATCGTGCGCCCGCGATCGCCGAAGAGCCGTTTGGCGTCAAAGTCGATCGTGCCGGCATCGGGGCGCACGAGGCCGCACAGGATACCGAACGTCGTGGACTTGCCCGCGCCGTTGGGGCCGATCAGCCCGACGATCTCACCGCGCGCCACATCGAACGACACCGCATCGAGCGCAACCTTGGCGCCGAAACGTTTGCGCAGACCGCGGACTGCGAGCCCGGCACGGACGGCGAGCCCGTCGTCGTTCACGGAGCGGCGAGAGCTCCGTCGGACCGTTCGCGGAATTGCTTCCAGTAGAGGCTCGCGTACGCGCCGTCGCGCGCCAGCAGCTCCGCGTGCGTCCCCGACTCGACGATCTTGCCGGCTTCGACGACGTAGATGACGTCGGCATTGAGGATCGTCGAAAGGCGATGGGCGATCACGAGGCTCGTGCGGCCGGCCATCAGCGGCACGAGCGCGTCTTGGATCAGCGCTTCGTTGTGCGAATCGAGGGCGCTCGTCGCTTCATCGAGGATCAAGATGCACGGATCCTTGAGGAGCACGCGCGCGATCGCGAGCCGCTGGCGCTCGCCGCCCGAGAGCTTGTGCCCGCGTTCGCCGACGACCGTGTTGTAGCCGTCGGGCAGGCTTGCGATGAAGTCGTGGATGTTCGCGGCGCGCGCCGCGGCCTCGATCTGTTCTTGCGTCGCGTCCTGGCGGCCGTAGCGCAGATTCGATCCGATCGTGTCGTGGAAGAGATACGTCTCTTGCGTGACGATCCCGATGTTCTCGCGCAGCGATTCGCGCGTCACGTCGCGCAGGTCGTGGCCGTCGATCGAAATCGTGCCCGACTGCGGGTCGTAGAAGCGCGGGACGAGTTGGGTGATCGTCGTCTTGCCCGCGCCCGAGGGGCCGACGAACGCCGCGAGCTGGCCCGGTTCGATATGGAAACTCACGCCGTCGAGCGCGTTGCGATCGGGCGTATAGGAGAACGTCACGTCGTCGAACCGCACGTCACCGCGGACGCGGCCGAGCACGACGGCATTGGATTTCTCGACCTCGGGCTCCATGTCGAGATACTCGAAGATGCGCTCGAACACCGCGAGCGCACTCACGATCTGCACTTGGATGCCGATGAGCGCGGACGCGGGGCCGTAGAGCCGACCGAGGTAGGCGACGAAGGCGACGATCGCGCCGATCGTGAGGCCGGAGGTGATCGCGAACCAGCCGCCGGCGAGCCAGACGAGCGCCGGACCGACCGTCACCGTCGCGCCGATCGCGGCGATGAACCAGCGGCCGACCATCGCGAGGTTGATCTCGAGCTTCATGAGATCGGTGCCGACCTGGTAGAAGCGGCCGGCCTCGAATCGCTCGCGCACGAACGATTTGATGAGCGTGATCCCGGAGATCGAGAGCGTCTCTTGCGTGATCGACTCGATCTCATCGCGCTTCTCGCGCGTGAGCTTGCGCACATCGTACATCTTGCGGCCGACCGGGAAGAGCGGCAGCACCATGAGCGGGAGGACGGCGATCGAGACGAGCGCGAGCCGCCAGTCGAGGATGAAGATCGTCGCAACCGTCGTCACGATCGTCACGAGGTTGGTCACGATCGTGACGAGCGTCCCGGTCACGACGGTATCGACGTTGTCGACGTCGCTCGAGACGCGGTTCATGATCTCGCCCGTCTTCGTGTTAGTGAAGAAGGGCAGCGGCATGCGGTGCAGATGCGCGACGAGGCTCGTGCGGATGTCGCGCATGATCCCTTCGCCCACCAGCGAGTTCAGGTAGCCCTGATAGACGCCGATGCCGCTGGCGATGAGCGCCGAGATGGCCATCCCGCCGGCGTCGATTGCGACCTCGGACATCGAGCGGTCGGGGATCGCTTTGTCGATCAGCCAGAGGGTGAAGAGCGCCGGCAAGAGCCCGAGCACGGAGACCACCACGATGCAGCCGAGCACCGTGATCTCCTGCCACCAATACGGCCGGAAAAACGCCCAAATCCGGCGCCAATTGACCGACCGTTTGACCCGCGGCTTGTTGGGTTGAAACTGGTTCGACCACATCAAGTGCATCGGTCCGCTACCGCCGCCGTACATCTAACTCTCTAGGACCCGGTGCCGCCCGGGGGAGTTCCGGCCGGAATGATCTCCGGGCCGGGGGAAAAGGGGGGCATGCCCGAGCATCGGCTTCTCATCGGTAGCGTCACCCTCATCGGCTCGATCATCATCGCGCTGATCGTCTGGCGAATCCTTTTCTGGATGCTCGCTGGACTGGCTCGGCGCCAGGAAGCGGTGTGGGGTGCCGTCACCCGGCGGCTCAAGCGCCCGGCAGCGTTCATTTTGCCGCTGATCGGCGTGCTCGCGGCGCTGCCGACCCTCGACAGCACGATCATCCCGCACGCCTTCAACGGCCCGCTCGAGCACGCGACCGGGATTTTGATCATCGCCGCCCTCGCCTGGGCGGTTGCGGCCCTGATCGGGCTCTGGCGCGACATCTCGAAAGCCCGCAATACGCTCGACTCGGCGGATAACTTCCACGCTCGGCAACTCGAGACGCGGGTCGACATCCTCTCGCGGGTGGCGGTCTCGCTCACCGTGGTGATCGGCGTCGGCGCGGTCCTCATGACCTTCCCGAGCATCCGCGCCCTCGGCACGACCCTGCTGGCCTCCGCCGGTATCATCGGCATCGGCGCGGGCATCGCGGCGCGGCCGGTGTTCGAGAACGTGATCGCCGGGCTCCAGATCGCGTTCACGCAGCCGATCCGGATCGACGACGTCGTCATCGTCGAAAAGCAATACGGCCGCATCGAAGAGATCCAATCCACGTACGTCGTCGTGCGGCTCTGGGACCGGCGCCGGATGGTGCTGCCGCTGACCTACTTCATCACCACGCCGTTCGAGAATTGGACCCGCCACAGCGCCGATCTGATGGGATCGATCTTCGTGTATGCGGACTATACGTTCCCGGTCGACGAACTGCGTAAGGCGCTGCCCGATATCGTCAAGGGGTCGCCGCTCTGGGACGGCGACGTCGTCAATCTGCAAGTCACGGATGCCACGCCCCAGGCGATGCAAATCCGCGCGCTCGTGAGCGCCCGCTCGTCGGGCGATCTCTCGGATCTGCAATCGTATGTGCGCGAGAACATGATCGCCTGGATGCACGCGCACGCGCCCGAATCGCTCGTCTTCTCGAAGTCGATCCGGTTCGAGGGCAGCACGAACGGCGCGCACGTCGATAGCGCCCCCCAGACCGCGACGCCCGGCGTTTGACCCCGGGGCCTGCCTGTGCTATCGTCTCGGCAATGATTCTTGCCCCGTCGTGTCTGCTCTGCTGCTGTCCGTGCTGCCCGGAATCGGGTCGGCTTGGAAGGGCATTGGGCTAGCGCCGACGGCGCGTTCGCCTCGTGAACTCCGGGCCGCTCGGTCCGGAGTTTTTTCTTTTCTTTCCGGCCGTCTTCGGCCGCTCTTACCAGTGATCGATGCAAACGCACACCACGGATTCAACCGACCTCTCGACGGCCGTCGCGACGGCCGCTCGCACGGTTCGCCTGGCGCTCGAAACGTATCCGGGCCGGGTTACGCTCTCGTGCTCGTTCGGCGGACCATCCGGAATGGTGCTGCTCGATTTGGCGCTGCGCGAGGAGCCGCGCTTGCCGGTCTTCTTCATCGATACGGGGCTGCTGTTCGAGGAGACATACGAGTTGGTTCGGCGGGTTGAGGCGCGCTACGGAATCATCGTCGAGTCGGCGATTCCAAAGCAGTCGGTTGCCGAGCAGTCGGCGACGCACGGCGACGCGCTCTGGCGCCGCGATCCCGATGCGTGCTGCGCGCTCCGAAAAGTGGAACCGCTGCGCGCTTATTTACGCGACTACGATGTCTGGATGACGGCGATCCGCCGCGACCAGACGGCCGCCCGTCGCACCCTTCAGACGCGTTCGTGGGATGAGGTCAACCAGGTGGTCAAGCTGGCGCCCCTGGCGGATTGGAGAGACGACCTCGTGTGGGCCTACGTGCACGAGCACCACCTGCCATTCAACGCGCTGCACGACGACGGCTATGCGAGTTTGGGTTGCGTGCCGTGCACGCGCCGGGTGCGCTCGGGTGAAGATGTCCGCGCCGGCCGCTGGCCGGGCTTCATCAAAACGGAGTGCGGGATTCATGTCTGAGGACGGCGCGTCGTCGGGGATTCGGATCGCGGCGGTCACGAAGCGCTTCGGCGGCGTGGCGGCGGTCGATCGCGTGACCTTCGCGGTTGCGGCGGGGACGCTGGCGGCCGTGCTCGGGCCCTCCGGCTGCGGAAAATCGACACTCCTGCGCGCGATCGCGGGGTTCGAGACGATCGACGGCGGCCGGATCTTCCTGAACGGCCGTGAGATCACGGCGCTGCCGCTGCGCGAGCGCCGGATCGGCTTCGTTTTTCAGCACTACGCGCTCTTTCCGCACATGGACGTCGCGAAGAACATCGCGTTCGCGCTCGATGTCCGCGGCCGTTCGTCGCGCGCGACGTCCGCGCGCGTCGAGGAGTTACTCGAACTCGTCCAGCTGCCGGGTTACGGACGCCGGTACCCGCATCAGCTGTCGGGCGGCCAGCGGCAGCGCGTCGCGCTCGCACGCGCACTCGCCGGAGACCCGTCGCTCTTACTGCTCGACGAGCCCTTTGCCGCGCTCGATCTGCAGGTTCGGCGTGAACTGCGATCCTGGCTACGCGGCTTGCACGAGGTCGTGCCGGTGACGACGCTGCTCGTGACGCATGATGCCGAAGAGGCGATGGAGATCGCCGATCAGCTGGTTCTCATGCAAGGCGGCCGCGTCGAACAGATCGGGACGCCGCTGCAGGTGTACGACGATCCGGTCTCGCCGTTCGCGCTGCAGCTGCTTGGGCCGGCGGATGCGATCCCGAGCGGCGACGACCTCGCCTACGTCCGCCCGCACGATGTCCGTGTCGAGGCGACGTCCTTCGAGGGATCGCATCCCGCGCAGGTGGGCCGCGTCGTCGCGCTCGGTTCGCGGACGCGGCTCGAACTCGTGCTCGGCAATGGAGTGACGCTGCATGCCGATGTTTCCGCGCAGCACGCGGCGGGATTACTCGGCGGGCCCGGCCGGCCGGCTGCGCTCCATGTCGCCGCACTCCAGCGGCACACGTTCCCCACAACGTCATTCGAAAGGGCCTAATGGGTACCCCGTTCCGCCTCCTCGCTGTGCTTACGCTCGGTGCGGCGTTCACTGCCCAAGCCGCCGCATCGACGACGGCGATTCTCAACGTGTCCTACGATCCGACGCGCGAATTCTACACCGCGTATAATGCGCTCTTCGCGGACTATTGGAAGAAGAAGACCGGCGAGACCGTCGAGATCCGGCAGTCGCACGGCGGATCGGGCGCGCAGGCGCGGGCCGTGATCGAAGGGCTCGACGCCGATGTCGTCACGCTTGCGCTCGCGTACGACATCGACGCGATCGCAGCGCACGGACACGCGATCGCGGCGGACTGGGCGAAGCGGCTGCCCGATAATTCGAGCCCGTACACGTCGACGATCGTGCTGCTCGTGCGCGCGGGGAACCCCAAACACATCCGCGACTGGAACGACATCGCGCGCCCCGGCATCTCGGTGATCACCGCCAACCCGAAGACCGGCGGCGGCGCACGCTGGAATTTTCTTGCCGCGTATTCGTATGCGCTCAAACGCAATCACAACGATGATGCCGCCGCGCGCGCATTCGTCGGTGCGGTCTACAAGAATACGTCGGTACTCGATTCCGGCGCGCGCGGCTCGACGATCACGTTCGCCGAGCGCGGGATCGGCGACGTTTTGATCGCGTGGGAGAACGAAGCGCAGCTTGCGGTCCACGAACATCCGGGGCAATTCGAGATCGTCGTTCCCTCGGTGAGCATCCTGGCCGAACCGCCGGTGGCGGTGGTCGACGCGAACGCGGCCAAGCACGGGACGCAAGCCGTATCGGCGGCCTACCTCGCGTATCTCTACTCCGAGCCCGCGCAGCGGTTGGCATGCAAGTGGGGCTATCGTCCGCGCCTGCTTTCGGTCTATGGAAAATGCGGTACGTCGTTCCCGCGCACCGACCTCACGACGATCCGAGACTTCGGCGGCTGGAACGCGGCGCAAGCGCGGTTCTTCGCCGACGGAGGGGTGTTCGACCAGATCTATAGCCCGAAGTGATCCCCGGACGCGGGATCGCGCTCGCGATCACGATGCTTGCGATCGCGATCCTCGTCATCGTCCCGCTCTCGGCGATCGTCATTACGATGGCCGGGATCACGCCGGATCGCTTGCTCGCGATCGCGTTTTCGCCGCGCGCGCTCGCGGCGTATCGGTTGAGTCTCGGGACGGCGCTGGCGGCGTCGGTCTTCGATGTCGTCGTCGGCGTGTGGCTCGCTGCCGTCATCGTCGGTGAACGATCGCTCGCGGGCCGGCTGCTCAACGCGTGCGTGGACGTGCCGTTTGCGGTGCCGACCGCCGTTACGGGGATCACGCTTGTGACGCTCTACGGACCGCACGGCTGGATCGGCTCGCTGCTCGCGCGGACGGGGATCACGGTCGTGTATACGCCGGTCGGGATCGCGCTTGCGCTCGCGTTCGTCGGGCTGCCGTTCGTCGTCCGCACGGTGCAGCCGATAATTGCCACGCTGCCGCACGAGTTCGGAGAAGCCGCGAGTTCGCTCGGGGCGACCCGTGCGTCGATCCTGTGGCGCGTGACGTTGCCGCTTTTGGCACCGGCGATGCTGACGGGATTTGCGCTCGCGTTCGCGCGCACGCTCGGAGAATATGGCTCCGTCATTTTTATCGCTGGGAACGTGCCGTTCAAGACCGAGATCGTGCCGCTGGTCATCGTGACCCGGCTCGAGGAATACGATTACGTGGGCGCGGCCGCCGTCGCGACGGTCTCGCTCGTGGCGTCGTTTCTGCTGCTGCTCGCGATCAACGCGTTGCAGCGCCGCCTGATTCGCGTGCGGGTGGCCGAATGAGGCGCGCATCGCTGATCGCGGCGATCCTCGTGCTCGGGGTGCTCGTGATCGTGCCGCTCGCATCGATCGTCTATGAATCGCTTCGCCTCGGTCTCGGCCCGGCGCTCGCGACGTTCGCCGATCCGTACGCGCGCGCTGCGATCGTGCTGACGCTGCTGGTCGCGCTCGCCACGATCACCGCCAACGGCGCATTCGGCGTGCTCGCGGGTTGGACGCTTACGAGATACCGGTTCCCGGGAAAGGCCGTGCTGCTAACGCTCATCGACCTGCCCCTGACGGTATCGCCGGTGGTGGCCGGGCTCGCGATCCTCCTCTGCTTCGGAAACCGTTCGCCGCTCGGCGCGTGGCTCGAAGCGCACGGCATCCAGGTCGCCTTCGCCCCGCTCGGCATCGTGCTGGCCACGATCTTCGTGACGTTCCCGTACGTCGCGCGCGAAACGATCGCGCTGCTCAACGAATCGGGCCGCGAACTCGAAGAGGCCGCGCTCGGACTGGGGGCGGGCGTGTGGCAAACGTTCCTGCGCGTGACCTTGCCAAACGCCCGCGGAGCGCTCCTCAACGGCCTGCTCCTCTGCAACGCGCGTGCCCTCGGTGAATTCGGCGCCGTCTCGGTAATCTCGGGGCGCGTCCGCGGCCTCACCGACACCGTTCCGCTCCACATCGAAGACCTCTACAACGAAGACAACCTCGTCGGCGCCTTCACCCTCGCCGCCCTCCTCGCCACCGTCGCAATCGCCCTCACCCTCACCCGCTCCGCCCTCGAACACCGCGAACGAACGACCCACTCCCCGTGACGCCGTGTTATACTAACTTCTCACTCGAGACGAAAAATAACACCCGCATAGTGTTCGGTTTGTCGTAGGGCTTCGTGCTTGCTCTGAGTTCCGCGATCGTCACGATTTCCACGCTTTTTGCAAGCACGTCCGTGGTTGAGAGAGACATGAGAAACGAGAATTCTCCCGTGTTCCCGAGTCTCGACGGATCATTTCAGCATAACTTTCTTGCTCGCGCGTTGCCGAGGCCGATCCTCGCGTTCGGGCGGGGCGGGGACACAAGCCTGGACTTGGCGATCGAGGTGACGTCGCCATCGGAGGCCTGGACGGCCGTGTTTGCTGAATCCGGGGCTCTTGTCGGTAGGGCGGGTCTATTTTCATGCCCGAGTCCGGACGACCTATGCGTTCTGACCGGATGTGCGGCGTACGTCTTCAATACGACGCGATCGGTTGACCACGCTCCACTCGTAATCGAATATGTCGTCGACGCAATACCCGTGGTCGAGGCCTCAATGCTTGTCTTAGTGAGATTCGATTCTGCTATTGGACTTGGAAGAAACGGCGTCGCTTGGCGATCAAAACGTCTATGCGACGACGAACTTTCGCTGACGCGAGTGACCGGTAGCGTAGTCGGCGGAAGAGGCTTCTTGCACGGCAAGTATATTGAGTGTCGCCTCGATTCTGCTACTGGAAAAATACTGACGTAAGGCTCTCCGATTGTTCCCCAAACGGAAGACAGGTTTGGGTTGCGATTTCATCGATCGGGCATATCCTAGTCTCCTTGGAAGTACTCGGGAAAAAGTGGATGATGCTTTCTTATCCAACTATTGCCGGAGTCAGATCCGCGTTGTTCTATCGCCGATATTGCTCACTCATGCGTGGCGTGCCAGCGTTGTCGTGACGTACTGATTGAGGCTGACGCCCTCGCTCTCTGCGCGTCGCGCGAGATCGCGGTGCAACGTCTTGGGCAAGCGCACCATGAACTTGCCGCTGAAGTCCTCGGCCGAAATCGGCTCGGGGATCGTCTCGTTATCCTCGATTTTCGCCGCGATCCATGCGCTCATCGCGTCGTCGAGCATCTCGATCACGTCGGCCTGGGTATCTCCCTCGGTCATGCATCCCGGAAACTCGACGATGCGCCCGAACCAGGTGCAGTCGGCGTTGCGGACGAGTTCGCGCGCGTAGGGCATGGCGAGGCGCCTGGTGATTTCCGCCTCGGTGGTCATAGCGTTTTCGAGAAGTCGCTGGGCCCGTTGCGAATCGATCAAACCCACGTCAGGATGATACTATATGTGGTATCACAACGCAACCGCAGGAATTATGTGCCGTCACCCCGCGGAGCGCAGGCGCACGACGAAGCGTGATCCGCCTTCGAGATGCACGCTGCCGCCGTGGAGTTCGGCGATGCGCCGGCAAATTGCGAGGCCGATGCCGGTGCCGGAATCGTGCGGTGATGCTTTGATGAAGCGCTCGAAGATGCGGTCGCGTAGCTCCGGTGGGACGCCGCCGCCGTCGTCTTCGACGGTGAGGCGAATTTGCGCGTCGATGCACGCGATCGTCACGTCGACACGAGAGCGCGCGTAGCGGACGGCATTGTCGATCAGATTGTCCACGAGCCGGCGCAAGTCTCTCGCGTCCCCGATGACATAGGCACCTTCCGGCGGAGCGGCAAGGGTAATGTCCGCGGTAACGCCGGGCAAACTCTCGGTGGTAACGCCGCGCCTGGTCTCCGCATTGGCGCTGCGCAGCCGCACCGTCTCTATCGCGCTGCGCGCGAGCGGCACGAGATCGACTGGTTCGTGATGCGCGGTCGTCACGTGATCGCCCCGCATCAAGAAGAGCAGATCGCCAACAACGGCTGACGCGTCGAGCGCCACGCTCGCGATGCGCGCAAGCGCGTCCGGGCCGGCGGCTTGCGCGAGGCTTGCGATCGTCGCGAGCGGCGTTCGCAGCTCGTGGGCGGCGTCGGCAACGAAACGTTCCTCGCGTGCCCGCGCTTTGCGGAGCGGTCCGACCGAAATCGCAGCCAGCGCCGCGGCCGCAGCACCGACCACGATCAAGAGCGGCAGATCGAAGGCGACGATCGTCAACGCCGCGTGTCGCGCGGCCGCCGCGTACGCGGCCTGGCCTTCGGGGGTTCCGAGTAACGGTTCGAGGCTGTCGTGCTCCGCGCGCGTCACGAAGCGATATGCGACGGCGCTCAGCGTCCCGAGAACCACGACGAAGACGGCGAGGTAGGCTGCGGTCAGCCGCGCGATGAGTCGCTTAATGTATATCCGAAGCCTCGAACGGTCTGGATGTAGTCTTTCGCGCCGGCGCCGGCGAGCTTGCGCCGGATCGCGCTCATGTACACGTCGACGATGTTGCTCTGGCCGTCGAACTCATCGCCCCAAATCCGTTCGAGCAGCTGATCGCGCGAGACGACGAGGTTCGCGTTGATCGCCAGGTATTCCAGCACGCGGAATTCCGTCGGAGCGAGCGGCACGGGACGGCCGCGATGGTGGACCATGCGGCTGCCCTGATCCACTACGAGATCGCGAATCGCGAGCGCCCCCCGTAGCGGCCGGTTTCCGCGACGGAGGAGGGCGCGGACGCGCGCGGCGAGTTCTTCTTGTCCGAACGGTTTCACGAGATAATCGTCCGCACCGGCGTCGAGCCCGCGCACGCGATCTTCCATCGCGTCCCGGGCGGTGAGGATCAGCAGCGGGATATCGATCCCCGCCTCGCGCGCGGCTTGGCAAATCGAAAAGCCGTCGCGCCCGGGCAACACGAGATCGACGATCGCAAGATCGAACCCGCCGCCGAGCAGTGCATCGAGACCGGCATCGCCATGTGACTCGATGCGCACGAGGAAGTTCTGACGTTCGAGCATCGTGCGAACGGCTTCAGCGATCTCGACGATGTCCTCGATGACGAGTAGGCGCATTACAGTTGGTCGCGTACCGTGAGCGCGAGGTCGTGCAGCGCCGGGTCCGCTGCATCGCGCGCGGCGCGGTCGAACGCGGCGCGTGCTTCCGCGCGTCGGCCTTGCCGCACGAGGACTGTTCCCAGCGCGAAGCGCGCTCGCGCGTACCCCGGTGAGAGCGCCACGGCGCGTTCAAATTCCGCCTCGGCGGCGTCGAGCCGGTTGGCGCGGACTTCGACGAGTCCCAAATCGTAATGCGCGAGCGCATAGCCGGGATCGTCGGCGAGCAGCGCGCGGAAATCGCCGGCCGCGGTCGTGGTGTCCCCGGCGTCCAGTGCAACGAGACCGCGCTGATAGCGCGCTCGCGCCGATGCGGGGACGAGCGCCACGAAACGATCGGCGGCGGCCCGCGCCGCTCGTCGATCGCCGGTAGCGATTGCGACGCTCACGAGGTTGGCCGCCGCCGCGGCGAAGCCCGGATCGCGTACCAGCGCTTCTTGGAGAAGAATCTCGGCACGATCGTACCGACCCAGGTGCGCATCCGCGATCGCCGCATCGTAGCGTGCGGTGGAATTGGCGGGCTCCGGCGGCCCGAGCGCGATGATCCGCTCGAATTCATCGACCGCATCAGCCCAGGCCCCGCGATCTTCCGCGGCGAGGCCGCGTGCAAAGCGTTCATGCACCTCGCGCGCAGCGATCAGGCGTTGCAGCACGGCGGGGTCGGTCGAACGTGGGACCGGAGTCGCCGGGGCATACGGCTGTGCCGGCACCGCCAGCGGACATCCCGCCAGCGCGAAGACCAGCGCGGCGAACACACGAACGCGAAGCACTCAGTGCGGTGCCGCAGGTAAATCGGCCTCGGCGGCCTTCGGCGCGGTCGCGTGGTGCTCGGGGACACAATCCCAGCCGGCGCGACCGCTCGCCGTTATCGGGCCGAGTAACGCCGGCTGGGCGCTGGCGGGAAGGTCGACCGAGAGCAACGTATCGAGCGAAGCCTCGGCGCCCAGCGCGATGCCCGCCGCGGCGGCACACGCCAGCAGAACGATTGAGACGGAAGCGAGCGATCGGAAACGGACCATCAGCAGCCTCCAGCGTAGGGCCGGATCATGAAGCGATGCTGAGGATGGCGGCGACCGGGCTGATCGCTGCGGCTCTGGCGTTTGGGACGCCTCTAGCCGCTTGCGCGGACCCGCTGCTGACGGGGATCGTGCGCGATACCCGTGGCGCGGCCATCGACCAGGCGCGGGTCAGCGCGCTCGACGCGCAGGGACGCGTGCTCGGGACGGATTCGACGCAGGCGGACGGCACGTTTTCCATCGATTCCCCGGCGGCGGTCGCACGCATCATCGTGCGCTGTCGTTATTGCGAAACGCGCGATTTTCCCGTCCACCCCGAGGCGCCGCTGATCGCCGTCGTCCGTCGCTTTGCCGCCTTGGTCTCGCCGCTGCCGCAGGCGGACGATTTCGCCGTGCTGCCCGAGCGCCGCGCCGGCCAGGCGCTGGAACTGATCCCGTTCACGGAAGCGGGGAATGGTTCGCTTTCGCTCTTCGGTTTCAACGCGGCGCACGGCGCGATCGCGGTCGATGGGATCCCGTTCTACCGTGGGCTCGATGGGGCGGATCCGGGCCTTGCGATTCCCGCAGGCGCCCTCACGGCGGTGAGCACGCTCTCGCCCGCGTCGGCTCCCGTTGTCGGAACGCCGGCGACCGGCGGCGTGTATGCGCTGAGCGCGCTTGGCGAGGAGAGCGGCCTGCAGGCGGATGCGGGGAACGCGTTCGACCTGATCGGCCGGGTGGGTGGCGGCGGTGCGGTGCGCGCGACCGGGGCGCTGGGAAACGATGGCGCCGGGGATATGTCCTTCGCCGACGTGGGGGTCGTCCAGCCGCTCGCCGGGGGGACGTTCGAGGCGACCGCGGTCGACCTCGGTACGCCGGATATGAATGCCGCCGGTGCTCGGCTGGGCTACGCGACGGCGTCGCGCCGCTACGCTACCGATGGGTTCCTCACCGCGTCGCGCAGCGTCACCGACGCCGGTGCCGTCGCCCCCGACGGTGAGGTCACGGCTGGGATCGGCGTTCGCAACACCGGACCGTTCGGGCTCGAGCTCCGCGCGCGGGCGCGCTTCTCGAGCGGCGAATTCGATGACGGCGCCGATGCCTACAGCGGAACGACGGATGAGGAAGCGCTCTCGCTCGACGGAAGCGGCCGGCTTGGAGCGCTCGTGGTGCGTCCGGCGCTGGCGCTGCAGCGCGACGGCGCCGTGACCGCTGGAACGCGCGGGCAAGACGTGGGCACGGTCGGCGCGGTCGCTGCCGACATTCCGCTCGGCGCTGCGTGGACGGCCGGTGCCGACGGCGGTTCGGCCATGATCCCGGCGCCGATCGAGGTGGCGTTTCTGGGCCATCCGGTCGCGACGCGCGCGTCATTCACCGATCTGCGGCTGGCGTATGCCGACGGCCGTCGCCTGCGATTCAAGGCGATCGCTTGGGATGAACATACCGCGGGCGTGGGGGTCGAAGGAGCGTGGGAGATCGCCCCGCTGGTGAGCGTGCGTGCGTGGACGGCGACGAATTCCGTGTCGGCGGCCGGAGCCGGTGGCTACGGGATGCCGCTGCCCGGCGCCGCCGCGCTGACGCGAAACTCCGTCTGGTTCAGTTACGATGGCGCGCTGCGCTTCGATGTCATCGAGCGCGCCGGCTATCTCGAAGGCGACGTGGCGCTGCCGCTCGACGCACATCATGCGCTGGTCGTCGGCAGCGAGCACGCCGCCGGCGGACGGCGGACGACGATCGGCCTGCGGGTGCGGCCGTGAGCCGCAGCCGCAGGCGCAATCCTTAGCGGGCTTTGGCGCGTGTGCGAGCAGCCGCTCCCGATGCGCTCGCACTGAGTTCGACCACGCTATTCGTGTTATCGTCGTTGAAGAAGATCTGCGTCGTAGCCGTGCTCGTGCCTTCGGCCGCGATCCCGAAGATCGCGCCGGCTGCACCGGAATCGACCGACATCGTATCGAGGATCGTGCCGGACGGCGAGATCTCGACGAGCAGATTGTTCGCCGTATTTCCGACGACGAGCGCACCGTTGTAGAGCAGCGCTGCGCTGATCGGAGCGTTCAACGGCGAACCGGCGTAGAGCACGGATGCAGACGATGCAGACGATCCGGCGAAGGTCGTCGCCGCGACCGTATCGGTGGCTTGAATCCCACCGGCCGGAACTTGGGTGACGTTCTTGATCGCGATCACTTTGTTGACGTTCGAGTCCACGATGTAGAGCGTGTCATTTGCCGGATTATACGTGAGGCCGGCCGGGGCGAGAATATTGCCGGGCTGGCCGCCGTTCACGCTGAAGCCGGTCGCGATCGTGTCGTAGACGAATCCGTTCGAGGTGATGTCGATCCGAACGATCGAGCCGTCGACGGCATTCGATTCGTAGAAGGCCGATGAGAACGTTGCGCCGGCGGTACCGCTGAACGCTTGTCCCCACGGTGCCTTCAGCGCCGCGTTGGTGAGGCTCACGGCGAGTGCGCCGCTCGGCGTCACGATCGGATTGTCGTCCGCCGTATAGTCGGCCAGCCACGGATTCCCGGTTGGTCCGATTGCGATTGCATCACAGCCCAGGAGTGAGGCGCTTTGCGTCATGCGCGTCGGCGTCGATCCAGGGACCGGTTTGATGTCTTCGATCGTCGTGCCCTGGCCTTGCACGTTCGCGGAGTTATTGAAATTGCAAACGATGAGATCGCCCGGTTTCTCGATGCCGCCGGCCGTCGTTCCCGCCGGTGCGATCGCGAGACCGTAGGGATTTTGGTCGCCGTTGATCGGATCGACCGTCGAGGCGATCGTCGTTTTGGTTTTGAGAAATCCCAAGACGCTGGCCGGATTCGGCGTCGGCGATGGTGCTGGGGTTGCCGAAGGCAACGCTTGGGGCGTCGCGGTGATGCCGCCGCCCCCGCCGCATGCGGCAAGCAGAATGGCCACGCCGCCGAACGCGACCGCGGAACGAAGTGAAAGCAACGCAAGATCTCCGCAAGAGAATCCGATCGGAATCGACCGGAGTAGATGATGCGGCGAGCCTATCGTCGGAACGTGAAGGTCCGATGAGGGCCCCGGCGTCGCGTCTCCAGCAGACGTTCAGACTCGCGAATTCTAGCGTTTGCCGTTGCGGAGGCTCGAGAGTTCGCGGAAGAGCTTCGTCTCTTTTTCGGAGAGCTTATCGGGCAGTTGGCCGACGAGGCGAACGTATTCGTCGCCGAAGCCGCCGTTCTTGAGTTTGGGCATGCCCTTGCCGGTGAGACGCAAGAGTTTGTTGTTCTGCGTGCCCGCCGGGATCGTTACCGTAACCTCGCCGGTCATCGTCGGGACGCGGACCTCGGAGCCCAAGATCAGATCGTAGATGCTGACGGAGAGATCGACGTAGAGATCGTCGCCTTTGCGTTCGTAGGTGCCGTCGTCGACGATGTTCACGACCAGATACAGATCGCCGCGCCCGCCGGCACCTGCCGAGCCTTGCCCGCCGAGCCGGATGCGCTGCGCTTCACGGACGCCCTTGGGGATCGTGACCTCGAATTTTTTGGTCTGGATCAGGCGTCCGGTGCCATGGCACTGCGGGCAGACGCGTTGGCGGTCGGTGCCGGTGCCGCCGCAGCGCGGACACGCATCCTCGACCTGGAGGGTGACGGATTTCTTGCCGCCGTTGTAGGCCTCATCGAGGCTCAGATCGATCGTCGTTTCCAAGTCGCCGCCCTTCTCGCCGAAGGTGGTGGGACCGGCCGCGCCGCGGCGGCCCGTGCCGGAGAAAAACATGTCGAAGAAATCGGAGAATCCGGTCGCGCCAGCGCCGGTGGCACCGGCACCGTTGAACCCACCGAAATCGTAGCTCGCATCGCGCTGCGCTTGACGGTACGTGCGTTGCTGCTCCGCCTGCCGCGCCGCTTGCTGCCAATCGTTGCCGAGCAGATCGTATTTCTTGCGCCGCTCGGAATCGTTGAGCACCTCGTAGGCCTCGGTGATGTCCTTGAACTTTTCCTCGGCCTGCTTCGGATTATCGGGGTTTGCGTCGGGGTGCCATTTGCGCGCGAGCTTCCGATACGCGGACTTGATATCTTTTTCAGCCGCGTTCTTGTCGACGCCGAGAATCTCGTAGTAGTTTTTGTAGTTCACGGGGCTTTGGCGACGATGACCTGCGCCGGGCGAAGAACCTCGTCGCCGATCATGTAGAGTTTGTGCGCTTCCGCAACGACCGTATCGTCTGCCACGCCGTCGGCGGCGGGTTGGGTGCCGATTGCTTCGGCGAGCTTGGGATCGAAGCGTTGGCCTTTGAGCGAAACGGCTTTGACGTTTTCGCTTGCGAGCGCGTTCTCGAACGCGCGCAAGGTGGCGTTGAGGCCACCCTTGAGACCGTCATTTTCGATCTCGTAGGCAAGCGCGCGTTCGAGGTTATCGAGCACGGGAAGCAACTTGAGAAGCACGGAGCGTTTGCCGGCCATCGAAATGTCGCCGAGCTGGCGCTCCATGCGCTTCTTGTAGTTCTCGAAGTCGGCCATCGCGTAGAGGAACTTGTTGTAGTTCTCTTCCGCTTTGGCTTTGGCAGCGGCTAGTTCGGCCGCCGGATTGCTCTCCGCGGTCGCGGTCGCGCCGGAGGCGACGGTGTCCGAGGACACCGTCGCGTTCACGTCGTCGTTCATCGACCGTTACTTCGCTTCTTTGAACTCGGCATCGATGACGTCGTCGCCATGAGGCGCGTCCGTCGTCGTGCCGTTGCTGCTCGCGCCGTTGGCCGAGCCGTTCGCCGAACCGCCACCGGTGGCGCCGTCCGTCGGGCCGGCCGCGCCGGTCTTCTGGTAGAGCGCCTCGGCCAGTTTGTAGCTCGCGGCTTGCAGCGTCTCGGTCGCGGCCTTCACCTCGGCCGAGGTCCCGTTCTCGCTGATGCGCTTGAGTTCCGCAAGGGCCGCTTCGACCTCGCCTTTGATCGCGGCATCCGCTTTGTCGCCGATTTCCTTGAGCGATTTCTCGGTCGAGTACATCAGCGAGTTCGCGGTGTTGCGAATCTCGGCTTCCTCTTTCTTGCGGGCGTCCTCGGCGCGCATGGCGTCGGCGTCCTTGATCATGCGGTCGACTTCTTCTTTGGAGAGATTGGTCGACGCGGTGATCGTGATCTGCTGCTCCTTACCGGTGCCCAGATCTTTGGCCGTCACGCTCGCGATGCCGTTGGCATCGATGTTGAAGGTGACTTCGATCTGCGGCACGCCGCGCGGCGCGGCCGGGATGCCCTCGAGCCGGAAGCGGCCGAGTTCCTTGTTGTCGTTCGCCATCTCGCGTTCGCCTTGGAGAACCCGGATGTCGACCGAGGTTTGCCCGTCGTCCGCCGTCGTGAAGACTTGCGTCTTGCGCGTCGGAATCGTGGTGTTGCGCTCGATCAGCTTCGTGTTGACGCCGCCGAGCGTTTCGAGGCCCAGCGAAAGCGGCGTCACGTCGAGCAGGACGACGTCGCGGACTTCGCCCGCCAGCACGCCGGCTTGAATCGCCGCACCGATCGCCACGACTTCGTCGGGGTTCACGGACTGGTTGAGATCCTTGCCGGTCAGTTTCTTGACGAGTTCCTGAACGACGGGCATGCGGGTCGAACCGCCGACCATCACGACCTCATCGATTTGCGAGACGTCCATCTTCGCATCGGCCAGCGCGCTCTTGAAGGGCTGGATGCAGCGATCGGTCAGATCGGCGGTAAGTTCCTCGAACTTCGCGCGGGTCAGCGTGATGTCGAGGTGCTTGGGACCGTTCTGATCGGCCGTGATGAACGGCAGGTTGACGTTGGTCGTCACCATCGACGAGAGTTCGATCTTCGCTTTTTCCGCGGCTTCGACCAGGCGCTGCATGGCTTGCTTGTCGCCGCTGAGATCGATGCCTTGTTCCTTGCGGAACTCGCCGGCCAAGAACTCGACGATGCGGGCATCGTAGTCATCGCCGCCGAGGCGCGTGTCGCCGTTGGTCGACTTGACCTCGAAGACGCCGTCGCCGACTTCGAGGATCGACACGTCGAACGTGCCGCCGCCGAGGTCCCACACGAGGATCGTCTCGTTGCCTTTTTTCTCGAGACCGTAGGCCAGCGCCGCGGCCGTCGGTTCGTTGATGATGCGCAACACTTCGAGGCCCGCGATTTTGCCCGCGTCCTTCGTCGCTTGACGCTGCGCATCGTTGAAATACGCCGGAACCGTGATCACGGCTTTGGTGACGCGCTCGCCGAGGTAGGTCGACGCGTCGTTGACCAGCTTCTGGAGCACCATCGAGCTGATCTCTTGCGGCGTATAATCTTTGCCGTCGATCTTGACGGCGTAATCCGTGCCCATGTGCCGCTTGATCGAGGAGATCGTGCGGTCCGGGTTCGTGACGGCTTGCCGCTTGGCAAGCTGACCGACGAGCCGTTCGCCGGTTTTGGTGAAGGCCACGACGGACGGCGTCGTCCGGCTGCCTTCCGCGTTCGCGATGACGGTTGGGCTTTGCCCTTCCATCACGGCTACGACGGAGTTCGTCGTGCCGAGGTCGATGCCGACCACTTTAGCCATGTTGGGGTTCTCGCTTTCCGAGCGTCGTGGACCAGCGTTCGCGGCGATCCAGCACTGAGCTGTTCCCCGAAATTGCCTTGCCGCTTACCGTCGCTCAAGGAGGGTGTAGTAACGCCGCACCGCGGCTTCGTATAAGAGTACGTCGGCCGCCACGCTTTGTTCCACCACATATGACAGTTTTGGTGGCACAGTGGTTGCACGAACGAGCCGGAACCGGCGATCGTGACGCGCCACCGTGTCATCCTGAGCCGCCACCCGTGTCATCCTGAGCCGCCACCCGTGTCATCCTGAGCCGCCACCCGTGTCATCCTGAGCTTGTCGAAGGATGGGCATGAGATAACCCTTGAGTGGCGTGCCCATCCTTCGACAGATACTGTGTCGTCATGAGGGTGTCAAGGCTCCGTCGAAGGGTCTCCCGCTCTTGAGGACGCCGTAGGCCAGGACCAGCAGCTTCCGCATAGCGGCGATGATGATTT
>Ga0116230_10001212_pt1 | contig 24138 bp, 22 predicted proteins | sample S1TSphfallax_3_FD_88678 | JGI IMG/M metagenome (GOLD analysis project Ga0116230, IMG submission 88678) | Host-associated microbial communities from peat moss isolated from Minnesota, USA - S1T2_Fd - Sphagnum fallax MG | ecosystem: Host-associated > Plants > Peat moss > Unclassified | place... | reverse complement strand
CTGTATGATCAAACTCAGGAAGTGGCCCGTGCCTACGATGCCGCCTGCACCCCGGACTTCTTTATTTTCAATAACATGCGGGAATTAGTCTACCGCGGACAGTTCGATAAAAGCCGTCCTCAGCGCAAAGGCGAAGGCAACGATTTACCCGTCACCGGAAGTGACCTTCGCGCCGCCATTGACGCAGTGCTAAATGACCTGCAAGTGCCTGAGCCACAACAACCTAGCATCGGTTGCAACATCAAATGGCGCGCCTGAAACACGCCTAAATCCTAATCAGCATTGCCACACTTATTTTGCGGCCGTCGCCTTTGGCCGTCGCGCTATGATGTTGTTAGTAATGGAGTTATACGTTTCCTGCGTGATAATTCCACGCCGAAGCAGTTGATTTTTTGCCGCATATGGCCGACCCGCAATAATTCGCGCCGCCAGCGCCTCATTAATTCCCGGTAAAGCCTTTAGTTGCATAGCGGTAGCCGTATTGATATCCAGCTTGTTGGCGTCCGCTGCAATTTTCTCTGAAATAGATTGCTGCGGTGGATTCACCGTTGTCTGCGCTGGAATTACGGTCGTTGGAGCCAGCAAAGTATATAAAAACAATAGGGTTAGGAGTCTGTTCATAAGCGGTAACTCCTTTAGAAACTTATATTTTTCTATATCTAAAGCAACACAAGCATACATCAGCTAATACCTTAGCGCGAATTCACACACGCTTTTCCTGTGCTTTACCGCGTATTCCATTTAGTATGGTGTGAATAGATTCCGTAAGTTACGGCAAACACAGGCAAACACTATCCGTATGAAAATACAGACCGAAGATCGCGTGGCAGCATCGCTGCTGCTTAAGACCATGCGCGGAGTCCTTTGGTTTGAAAGACATAAGCGACAGGCCACGACATTGCTGGCCGCGACCATGACGGTGTTTTTGCTAACCGGCTGCCAAAATGTCACCGGTAGCATTGAATATTCGCAAGTCCGAATAATCACCGTCTCGCCAAATGCGCCGGGCATTGATGTCTATGAAGACGGCAACATAATTGCGTATAACTTAGGATTTGGGACAATTACATCTTATGTCCCGATTACGCCGGGCAGCCACTCTCTTGTGATGAAGTCGGCAGGAACGACCCAAGTGCTGATTAGCCAGGCGGGGAATTTTGGGTACAACAAGCAATACACCGTACTGGTATCGAATGTGCTGGCATCAATACAGGAACAGATTTTGACGGACCAAAGTTCCTCTGCACCAACAGGAGAGGTATCCCTGCGTTTTATTGATGAGGCGACACAAATTGGTGGGGTGGATGTGTATCTGGTGCCGAGCGGCGCAACTCTGGCCAAGACGAATCCAATATTGCAAGACCTTACCTTCCCAACTGTAGGCGGATACACGAATGTACCTACGGGTAGTTACACCATTGTGGTGTGCGCTAGCGGCACGACGACACCGCTTTATACCGGGTCCACAAATAGTTACGCACAGGGTGCGGCGAGGTCGATAATTTTGGTGGACCAGCAGATACTGTCCACACCGTCAGTAAATGTATTGACTGCGGATGATTACGACACGCCGACGAGTTTTTAGCTAGCAAATTACAATACACTACAAAGAAAAGTTTCATAATTTGCAAAAAATAATCATCTATAAACACACTAATTCCCTTGAAAACATTGGTTTATTTTGCATCTTTAGGCGTGCAATTGCGTCTAACTACACAGATGCGGAATACAACTGTATCCGTACAAGGAGAACAAATGAAACTTACAAAAATTGCTATGGCAATTATGATTCTGTTAGGTCCGGCATCACTTTTTGCCCAGACCAGCACGACGAATACAACAAACCCAACTGCGATGTATGACATGCGTTTCGATGCGATATTGACTGCATTTATAACCAAGCCAGCTTCGCTGCCTGATGTACAGCCGGCAACGCCAGAACCAACTGCATTGCACATGGTGAGTACGAATAGCGCAAAAAGTCCGGAATTTCTTCTGGTATCATTGCCGAAGTTACGGACTGCAACTGGACCTGCAACTAACAATTTTGCAGTTTCAGCAACCAATAAATTACAGAAGCAGAACGGCGCTCTGTAATCGAGCATTACCCAAAAATAACTTCTAGAAATGGCTATGTAACTTAGTCGTTGGTAACAATTGCGAGCGAAAAGCCGTCGTAACCCTTGCTCCCTACTGTTTGCAAAGCAGTTGCGTTTAGACGGGGTTCGGCGGCCATCGCTGCAAAAAGTTGTCGCGTTCCAATGATGCTAGGGTCAGTGCTGGCTGCATCAATAACAGCACCCTCGCGGACGACGTTGTCACAAATGATGACGGTGCCGATTCGTGAAAGCCTGAGCGCCCATTGAAGATAACTTAAATTGTTGGGCTTATCTGCATCAATGAAGATAAGGTCGAAGGGCGCGGGTTTCTCTGCATGCAATTTTGCAAGCGATTGAAGAGCGGGACCGATGCGGACTTCAACAATATCAGCAACGCCAGCTCGGGCGATGTTCGACTGTGCAACGGACGCGTGTTTGGGATCGAGTTCGAGAGTGATAAGCGTGCCGTTTTTGGGTAGCGCGCGTGCGAGATGGATGGTGCTGTAGCCGCCAAGAGTGCCAATTTCAAGAATGCGATGAGCGTTTTGCATCTGCGCAAATAATTGCAGTAGTTTGCCCTGATTGGGTGCGACATTGATGGCGGGAAGGCCAGCTTGAGTACTGGACTCAAGTGCTGCTTCGAGGACGGGATCGTAGGGGACCAGGTTGTCGGTGATGTAGTTGTCTACGGCTGTCCATTGCGGATCTATATATTCAGGCATTGATAATTCTCCGAAAGAGATAGGCTATCACTGAGGCGTTAGGGGTCGAAGTGATTTGTATGACTTGGCGATGGGGCGGGCATCAATTACCATCAATTAGAGAATGTAATACAGCTCCAGCCAGAAGGCTCTCATCACAAAAGCCCACCTCGCTGACCCAAAGATTTGCAATTCGGAGGAACAAACTTGTCTCTGCGCGATCGATTTTTATTTACCTCGGAGAGTGTTACCGAGGGGCACCCCGATAAAATAGCTGACCAAATATCTGATGCAGTACTGGATGCGTGTTTGGCAGTAGACCCAATGAGCCGCGTTGCTTGCGAGACGTTGACGGCGACCGGCTTGGTAGTGGTGGCTGGCGAGATCACGACCAAGGCATACGTTGATGTGCAGAAGCTGGTGCGCGATGTTGTCTCCGGCATTGGATATAACGATGCTCTGTTTGGGTTCGATTCCAACACTTGTGCGGTGATCTCGACCATCAATCGGCAGTCTGGCGATATTTCAATGGGTGTAGATACGGGCGGCGCAGGCGACCAGGGCATGATGTTTGGCTATGCCTGCAATGAGACTCCCGAGCTGATGCCAACGCCAATTTCACTGGCACATAAGCTGGCTAAGAAGCTCTCTGAAGTGCGTAAGAGCGGGCTTATGAAGTATCTGCGTCCCGATGGCAAGAGCCAGGTGACGGTGGAGTATGGCCCTAACCATAAGCCAAAGCGCGTGGACGCAGTAGTAATTTCTACTCAACATGCCGAGAATGTGAGTAATAAAAAGCTACACGCAGAAATTTTGAAGAACGTGATCCAGGCAGTAATTCCTGCCGAGCTTCTGGACAAGAATACGAAGTACCACATCAACCCGACCGGTCGGTTTGTGATTGGCGGACCGATGGGCGACACCGGACTGACCGGACGCAAGATTATTGTGGATACTTACGGTGGTATGGGCCGTCATGGCGGCGGCGCATTTTCGGGCAAGGACCCGACAAAGGTCGACCGCTCGGCGGCATACATGGCGCGCTATGTGGCGAAGAACATTGTTGCTGCTGGACTCGCGGATCGTTGCGAGGTGCAGCTGGCCTACGCTATCGGCGTGGCTGAGCCGGTGAGTGTGTTGGTGGATACATTTGGCACTGGCAAAGTCCCTGAGACGAAGCTGGAAGAGTTGGTGCGCAAGAACTTCAAGCTGACTCCGAAGGGCATTATTTCGAGCTTGAATTTGCGTCGGCCAATCTATCAGGCGACTGCTGCGTATGGCCACTTTGGGCGCAGCAATACCGAATTCAGTTGGGAAGCAACAGACAAGGCTGCAACTCTGCGCAAGCAGGCGGGGTTGAAAAAGTAGATCAGTATGAAGTTAGGCAAAGAGGCAGGCCATAAGGTCTGCCTCTTTGTTTTTACCAAAGAGTTGTAATGTAAACCGTTTTCGAAATTTGATGACCAGCAGGCAAGCTGGCCTAGATTGAAGTGCTAAAAATCTCTTAGTTTGATTCCAATAAATTAAATTTGAATGCTAAAAACGGAGTGCTGTATGAGTTTTTTTGTAGGATGATACTGCCTATGCGAACTATGACGGTTGCCTCTAAAGCTCTTATGTCTGCGACGATGGTTGAAGACCCAGATCCGAACCATAGTGCTGCTTTCTGGAAACAGGTGCTGGCGCGTGATACTGCGGCTGAGGGCCACTTTGTATACGCTGTGCGGACGACGGGAATATATTGTCGTGCGAGTTGCCCAAGTCGGCGACCGAAGCGCGAAAATGTAGAATTTTTTCTGACGGCGATGGCGGCGCGCAGTGCTGGGTATCGTGCTTGCCAGCGGTGTTTTCCTGATGTGCCAGTGCGCAATGCTGATTTGGTGTCACGGGCTTGTGTGATGCTGGATATTGCAGAGAATGAGTTAAGGGTGGCAGAGTTGGCAGAGGAACTGGCTATATCTAAAGCAAAGTTGATGCGGACATTCAAAGATGTGTTGGGTGTGAGTTTGAAGCAGTATGCAACTGCGCGGCGGATGGAAAGATTTCGCGAAGAACTGAAATTAAGATCTAAAGCAGATGTGACGGATGTAATGTATGCGACAGGTTTTGGGTCATCAAGTCGGTTGTATGAGAAGTCGCGAGCAACGTTGGGAATGACTCCGACTCAGTTTCGTTCTGGTGCTACCGGAGAGCAAATTGGCTATGCCGTTACTGGGTCGCCGTTGGGGCGAATGCTGGTGGCCGCAACGGAGAAGGGCATCTGTGCCATTGCATTTGGAGACACGGATGCGAAGTTAGTAGCTGAATTAAAGCAGCGGTTCAATAAGGCTGAACTAGTTCTGGATGAAGAGAGACTAGAGGCAGCAGTAAGGGCAGTTGTGCAACATTTGCAGGAGCCGCGTAGTGCGTTTGCGCTGCCACTGGATTTGCGAGCAACTGCATTTCAACAGCGGGTATGGCATGCATTACAGAAAATTCCTACTGGAGAGACGCGGAGCTATTCCGCAGTGGCGAAGGCATTGGGTAGGCCGACCGCAGTGAGAGCAGTGGCCCAGGCATGTGCGCGGAATCCGGTCGCCGTGGTAGTACCGTGTCATCGTGTGGTCGCGAGTGATGCGAAGCTGGCCGGATATCGCTGGGGCGTGGAGCGGAAGCGGAAATTATTGGAACGGGAAGCTAGAGATTAAAGTAATGCGTATATGAGCAATGCCGTTTGGGCGCAATTTAGTGCAGGTGAATACGGATTTTTACCATTAGATGAAAGCTGTATAGAATGCTGCTGACATGCGGCACTACGGTGCTATTCTGAAAATGATTAAAGACGTGTGAATCATTAGGCAAACCAAATTCACCACAAACATAAGGAGCAATACACATGGCCACAGCCACACTGGAACAGACCGCACTTGCATATAAAGTTGCAGACATCTCACTGGCAGAGTGGGGACGCAAGGAAATTGGGATTGCTGAATTTGAAATGCCGGGACTGATGGCGATCCGCGAGAAATATGCTGTTGCAAAGCCTTTGGCAGGAGTGAGAGTCACCGGGTCGTTGCATATGACGATCCAGACAGCGGTGCTGATTGAAACACTGGTGGAGTTGGGTGCGGATGTGCGCTGGGCCAGCTGTAATATCTTCTCAACGCAGGACCATGCGGCGGCGGCGATTGCTGCTGCGGGTGTACCGGTGTTTGCGTGGAAGGGCGAGAATCTTGAGGAATATTGGTGGTGTACGTATCAGGCCCTGAACCACAAAGGTGGCACTGGTCCCCAGCTAGTGGTGGACGATGGCGGCGATGTCACACTGCTGATCCACAAAGGTTATGAGCTGGAGAACGGCGATGGCTGGGTGAATACGCCGTCTGGCAGTACTGAGGAGCAGGTTATAAAAGACCTATTGAAGAAAGTTTACGCAGAAGACAAACAGCACTGGCACAACGTGGTGAAGGAGTGGCGCGGAGTTTCTGAGGAGACGACAACAGGCGTTCACCGGTTGTACAAGATGTTGGAGCAGGGCAAGCTGCTGGTGCCGGCAATCAACGTAAATGACTCAGTGACCAAGAGCAAGTTCGATAATTTGTATGGCTGCCGCGAGTCGCTGGTGGATGGCATCAAGCGCGCTACCGATGTGATGATTGCGGGTAAGGTTGCCGTAGTCTGCGGCTATGGTGACGTGGGGAAGGGATCAGCGGAGTCGCTGCGCGGGCTGGGTGCGCGTGTGGTAGTGACGGAGATTGATCCGATCAATGCGTTACAAGCCGCGATGCATGGATTTGAGGTGACCACAGTAGAAGACACGCTGGGTCGCGGTGACATCTATGTAACGACGACGGGCAATGTGGACATCATAACGGTGGAGCACATGAAGAAAATGAAGGACCAAGCGATTGTATGCAATATTGGCCACTTCGATAATGAAATCCAAATGGAACCGTTGAATGAGGACAAGACTGTAGTGCGGACGAACATCAAGCCACAGGTTGACCAGTACACATTTGCTGACGGACACAGCATTTTTATCCTTGCTGAGGGCCGTCTGGTGAATTTGGGTTGTGCAACCGGACACCCGAGCTTTGTGATGAGCAACAGCTTCGCGAACCAAACGCTGGCACAACTTGATCTGTGGAAGAACAAGGACACCTACAAAGTTGGTGTGTATGTTCTACCGAAGCATTTGGATGAAGAAGTGGCTCGCCTGCACCTGGAAAAGATCGGAGTAAAGCTGACCAAACTGACACCGAAGCAGGCTGATTATCTAGGCGTGGCCGTGGAAGGGCCGTACAAAACCGACGCATACAGATACTAAAAAGCAGCGTATAGATAGAAGGGCGTAGTCGTCAGGCAAATAGAGTGAATAACCACTCAGGGTGCTTTGATTACTACGCCCGATTTATTTAAGGATGAACATGGGCGCTGTGGTTGGTAGAAATGAATTCGGGCCTATTGATTATAGACACCGAATGCCTGCTCTGGATGGGTTACGCGCGCTGGCGATCACTATGGTATTTCTGGAACATTTTGGCGGGGGGGCACATGGTGGATGGGTCCTACAGATATTCAATCGGCTGCGAGAAAATCTTTGGATGGGCGTGGACTTGTTCTTTGTGCTCTCAGGATTTCTGATTACCGGAATTCTTTATGACACACAGAATGACAGCAAATTCTTCAAGAGATTTTTCGCACGGCGCGCAATACGTATCTTTCCTGTTTATTATGGTGTGCTGTTACTGATCGTTCTGGCAGCACCACTGATGCACTATCAGTTGCACTGGTTGCAACTGACATTCTTGGTCTATTTGGGCAACTTTTTCGGGAATGCCAACTGGACACTCTATGAGATAACTTCACCAGTACATCCGACGTGGATGATTACCATCGGTCATCTATGGTCCTTGTGCGTCGAGGAGCAGTTCTATCTGGTTTGGCCAATTGTGGTGTGGTTGGTGCGTGAGCGGGTAAAGCTATTATGCATCGCTGTGGTTGGGTGTGTGCTGGCCTTGTTATTACGAGTGGGGATGCAGTTTATATTTGGGCCGGTAATCTCTGAGCGCTGGGTAGTACGAACCATTTTCTTCCGCGCCGATGCTTTGTTGATGGGAGCAGCACTGGCTCTAGTACTGCGTGGCGCTAATGCAGCAACATGGCAGCGTTACTGCAAGGGGCTGTTTTGTGTAGCAGGGGTGATGATGGTGGGTGTATTTTTATTGCCAGCAGATCAGACCTCACCGTGGGTGTTTACCATCGGTTTGTCGCTAACTGCACTCACATCCACTGGATTGATTGGTATGGCGGTCCATCCAGAAACAGCCACATATTGCATGTTTAGTCTAAGACCGCTGAGAGTGATTGGAAAATATAGCTATGGATTTTATGTATTTCACTATCTGTTTCTATGGGCGTGGATACAATTATTTTTGCTAATCATTGCGAGGGTACACTCGATGCTGCTGGCTGGATTTATATATATACCGCTGGCATACGGGACGACTTTTCTAGTCTCGAAGCTCAGCTATGATTTCTACGAATCGTGGTTTCTGCGGCTAAAGAAATATTTTCAATATGATGTGGAGATCTCTAAAACTGGCCATCAGTCCGTGATTTGAGTGCTGGGCTTTATATATGCAATTGGTCAAGATAAGAAATGCCAGACTCAAGATGGTAGCGTTGCTTCAGGTAAACCCAGACCCCAAATGCGAGCAGACCCACGATCGCTAATAAGAAGAAAACACCAATCCATCGCCAGCTGTTATTTTTGTTCCGGCCATGACGGTTAAGGCTGACATTTTCAGCAAAGGTGATCCAGCCAGCCTCCTCATCACCAAGCGAGCCACTCTCACGCCAGCAGGCCAGAAAATATTCCAGCCATGCTTCCTGGTCGAGTCCCAACTGCGAGACATAACTACGCACAATGCCTTTGTTGATGATGCCGCCGGGCAATTGGCGAAATTCATCTAATTCAAGTGCGCGAAGATAACGGATAGACACCTTGGTTGCGCTGGAGATCTGTTCCAGCGAAACACCCAAGCGTTCCCTTTCCTGACGGAGAGCTTCTCCAAATTGCGCCACAAATGCACCATCCATAAAGCAATTGACAACAGAATAAACCCGCGAAACGCATTTAAGGCCAATAAAGTTTACAGAATATGAACGAGTTAGGCACATTTGGGCTTGTTTAGAGCATAAATTTGGTTTTGCAAGCTGCTACACTCTCCGCAATTGTGCGCATACCGTATCCCAAGAAATTCTCGTTGCAATATTCGCTGGCTGGCGCGGTGCTGCTACTGCTGGTGCAGGTGGCTGAAGGGACTGGCCCCATATTCGCACTACTGGTGTTTGGGACCATTATGGCGTGGGTATTCAGTTTCAATATTCTGGGTGGCTTGGACCGGATTAGCGGAATGTTTGTTTTTGGCCAGGGCGGTTTGGGAGTATTAGTACCGGAGTTGGTGAAGGCCGTGCTGCGGGAGCCAGCGGACAGCAGATTACTAAGTCCAAATTTGACTATGGCAGTTTACTTTGTGGGTCAGTGTGTTGTGCTTGGCGTGTGCTATACGGTTGCTAGGATTCGCCCAAGAAGAGCGCTGTTTTATTCAGAGGCAAGCAGCTTTCGCACAATGGAGATGGCGGTCGGTGCCACCGTGCTGGCATTCCTAATAATCGTTATACTAGCGGCTTTTGGAAAATATTCTTCTACGTCAGGCGGATGGGCGTCTTTACTGGTGCAGCTATCGGTATTCATGCTGCCATTTGCCTTGGCGCTTAGCATAAATGCCGAGATTGATGCTTCAGGAGGGGAGAGGACGTTGAATCTGATGGTATTAGCAATATGGGGATACATGACTTACATCGGATTTACGCACTCTGTGAAAGAAGCAGTTATAACTCCGGTTGTTATTTACATTGTGTGCTGCGCATGCCGAAAAATAGTCTTCAGCGTAATTAAGATTGCGGCATTGGGTTCCCTCTGTTTGGTAATAGTGTTTCTGGTTTATCCGCTGCTGCAGTCGTATCACAATGGCCAAACTGAAGCTGGCGGGCTAAGCCCGACAGAGGTTGTAGATAAGATCATTGACGCGCCGGAACTGATAGCACAGTACAATAGTCAGCGGATTGATAATATTCGCGATTACAGTGATCTTGAATACTTTGGCAGAGATGTTGGGATGCTGGGGCGATACTCATTAATCTCCCTTGATGCTGGACTTATCAGCTCAGTAAAAGATGGAAATTATATGGGCTATGAAGGCATCATTGAGGGTTGTATAGACTGGATACCGCATTTCATCTATCCCAACAAGCCAGTTGTGTTTAACTCAGAATTTTATGCACATCGGTTGGCCGGTCTTAGTCAGGAAGACACAACCACTGGCATTTCTTTTGGAAGTTTTGGAACATCCTTCGCAATGGGAGGATGGATAGGGCTGGTAATACTAATAACGATTGTGGAGGGTGCTTTCCTGCTAATTATGGATGCATTGTGTCCGAGTGTCACTTCGATGCCGTGGATTGTATGTCTGCTTGCATTCATGATGCATTCTGGCCCTGAAACGAATATTGATGCACTTGTCACGGGGTTAGTTTTGGTGCCTGTGGAGCTTGCATTCGTAGTGCTAGTGACGCGATACGGTGTTCGATTTTTTTCTAGTTTTGTGGGTGGTTCGCAGCGTGGAACCCAGTTGGAGGAGTTTCGGCAGAAGCGGGCAAGAGAATTGGAATTGCGGACAAATATGGTGCAACTTTAATTTAGGACATTCAATCTGACCAGATTCATGTAATTTATGCCTCGTCTCACGTATTCTTGTGAGAGGAGTGATCGAATAGATGAACCGTTTGATTCTAGGAAATTTGCTGCATCGTCCGCTGCGGTCTGTGATCAGTATTCTGGCAGTCGCCATTGAAGTAGTGATGATCCTCTCAATTGTGGGCCTTATGGTGGGGCGGCTTACAGGTACCGGCACGCGGACGCTTGGTATCGGCATGGACATATTGGTGCAGCCGGGCAATACAGCGGTAATGCAAGGAGTGAGTGGAGCTCCTCTCTCCATGAAAATTGCAGAAAAAATAAAAACCGTGCCGCATGTCGCAGTCGTATCGCCAGTGAATGTGCATCTAAGTGTGGATAGTAATGGTCTGGAAAATATTTATGGTATTGATTTCCCCAGTTTTAATGGGCTAAAGCCTTTTGTGTTTTTATCTGGCGGCCCGTTCGAGCAGCCGAATGATGTAATTATTGATGATTATGAGGCGCGGGCAGGTAAAGGACACAAGGTCGGCGATACCATCAACATTCTGAATAATGATTTTCGGATTTGCGGCATAGTGCAGCATGGACGCGGCGGGCGCAAATTCATCCAACTGGACACGATGGACGACTTGACTGGCACACGAGGTAAGGCGAGTGCTTTTTACGTGAATGCGGACAGTCCACAAAACATTGATGCCGTGGTGAAGGGCATACAGGATTTGCCAGGCAGTGCAGGTGTATTGGCGGCGGAAAGCGCCGAAGCATGGGCATCAATGTTGACCAGCGCCATGCCACCCATTTTCTATACATCGCTGAAGATTGTTATTGGAATTGCGGTGGTGATTGGTTTCCTGGTGATTTTTCAGTCAATGTATACAGCAGTGCTGGAGCGCACACGTGAAATCGGTATATTGAAGTCGATGGGAGCATCGAAACTGACGATTGTGAGCGTTGTATTACGGGAGACAGCGGTCCTGGCAGTATCTGGAACCATACTTGGAGTGGCCTTCACTTATGCTCTAAAGTCGTTTTTGCTACATCACTATCCAACCCTGGATTTTGATTTCTCCACGGGATGGGTGGTGCGCGGCGTATTGATTGCCATAACTGGCTCATTACTTGGGGCATTGTATCCGGCCTACAAAGCAGCCAGTAAAGACCCAATTGATGCGCTTGCCTACGACTAAATGGCTATATAATTCAGGTAATCCCTGATACACATGAAATTGAGTTGTGGGCCTGATGCAAGAGCTGAATTTCAGCTTTCTGTTCCCGGGACATGCTGGATGTGTACCTGCAATCTATTTCAACATCTTTATACGTTTGCAAGGGTTGACTAAATATAAGATGAAAAGCTGGTTCTATCTGCGAGTTGCGGACGGCGGTTGGAGGCGCTTATTGAGCGCGATTCTTCTGCTAGTTGCGGGTGGATTTTATTCACTTTATTTTTTGCATCTACAAGCTGATTTTCCCAACCACTCTCCGTGGATGGACTGGGCGAAATACACCGATGAAGGCTGGTACGGCAACGCCGCCATTGAAGAGTATGTGCGAGGCCACTGGCATGTGGATGGAGACTTCAACCCGGCAGTTGCACTGCCAGTCTGGCCGGTAATTGAGGGCATTGTTTTTAAATTTACCGGTGTCAGCCTGAGTGTTGCGCGGGCGCTGACCGTGGCCGTTTTTGGCACTATTCTAGCAATGGTTTGGCTTTTGCTGCGGCGATACTACCAAGCATTAACGGCCGGATTGGCAGTATTACTGCTGGCGGTAAGTCCGTTTTGCTACGTATTTACCCGTATGGCAATCCTAGAACCAATGATGGTGCTGCTGATGTTAATGGCACTGTTGGTTGCATCCTATGCCAAGCCGGGACGACTCTGGCCGGTCTTGGCTTTGGGAATTCTACTGCCGCTGATGGTGCTGACTAAAACAACAGCAATATTCTTGTTCCCTGCGGTATTTTTTCTCTTGTTGGCGCGGCTGCATGGGCGGATATGGGTATTTATTCGCCAAGCGATGAGTGTAACTGCAATTGCAGCGGCATTGTGGGGCAGTTACTTTGCGCTGCTGGTGCGCCCTCATTATTTGCAGGACTACCAGTATCTTTTCTCTGCGAACAATTACACCGGTATCAGTATGGAAAATTGCTGGGAGGTGCTTGTATCCACATTACAAAGCGGTATGTGGATGGATGTAGTCCTTTATCCGGCATTTGGCGTTATGTTGCTGGCCTTGCTGGTTGGTGCGGTGCGGAACCGGATTAGCTGGCTGCGGCACAATCCACTAGTGGTCACTTTGCTGCTTTGGATGGCTGGTTATTTTGGCTTTCTTGCTTACCACGATAATATTCAGCCCCGGTATTACCTCGTGATTATGATACCGATGATTACGGTGTTGGCTATTGGCATGGAGGCCAGCGTGAAGTGGTTGCTTGCGGTAACTCTAAGGCTAAATTTTTTAAGGTTGGGCATGGCGGTTGTCTGTGCTACGGTCTTGGTGACGGCCATTGGCTCCGACGCAAGACTAATGCTGCACTTTGTACGCACCCCGCAATACACATTTTTGAATGCAGCGCGCGAAGTCCAGCAGATTATCGACCACGACCCCGGAGATGGTAAGCATGGGCGGAACCGGATTTTGATGAGTATCAGCGGAAATAACATCACCTTGATGACCGGTTTGCCGTCGATTTGTGATGACTTTGGGACGATGGAGCTGGATGACCGTATAGCAGCTTACAAGCCTGGCTGGTATGTGACATGGAACATGGTTGAGGACGACAAGCAGGAGGCGCTGGATAAATACTATCGGCTAGAACGGGTGGCGGAGATTCCCGCGATGGATGATCCCGACCGTAACCTTTTGATTTTATACAAGTTGCTACCACGTGATGGGGATCGCTCGATGTCGATTGGGCGACCGCACAGGCAGGTTCAGATGTTACGCACTGGGCTGGATTTTACGAGACCGGAGCGGCTGGGACCGGAGCGTGCTGGTCAGGAAAAGACCGGAGCTGGCAGAATGGGGATGGATTTCTCCGGGGTCAGTACAGATGTGGCCAAATCATCCATTCTGGATATGCAGCCAGCAACCGTACAGGCAGCGGATACTGGCGGGTCTATCGTCCTTACAAAGAAAAATTAGGGCAAAAGTGGACAAGTAAATAGATTAAGGGCGCGATTCGGCGTTGACTCCGCTGCCGGTATTGGGTATCTTTAAGACTCGCGCAGTTTTGCGCCTAAGAATTTGTGGCTTTTAGTCGCGGAGTTCAGAAGGCAGCAGACTTCGGGTTGGATCCTCATCAGGGCTTTTTTGAGATGGCCCCGGAAGCACCCACTCCACGTACCCTGCGCTACTCACCGTGCGGCGAGTTGTTTTATGGCGGAGACGCACCCGCCTAAACCATGCTGTGCGTGTAACAGGATTTTGGGTTAGTGAATTTTGTAATTCTTAGGAAGAGAGCAGTAACCATGTCGACTTTTATTCCGAGCGCGAAGGACTTTCAGCGTAAATGGTTTGTAGTGAATGCAGATGGCTTGACCCTGGGTCGTCTGGCAACTCAGGCCGCGCGTGTGCTGGCTGGCAAGAACAACCCAGTTTACACGCCATATATTGACACTGGCGATCATGTCATTGTGATCAATGCAGAGAAGATCAAACTGACCGGCTTGAAGGCCAACCAGAAGCAGTATCGGCGCTATACTGGCTTCCCTGGTGGTCTGCGTGAAGAGTCTTATATTCGCCTATTGGCACGTCGACCTGAAAAGATCGTGGAAGATGCGATTAAGGGCATGCTTCCGAAGTCGAAGATGGGGCGCCAGATGGCGACCAAGTTGAAGGTATACAAGGGCGAACAGCACCCGCACACGGCTCAAGCCCCGGTGCCTCTGGTATTGCCGACATAGTTTTGATTTTGGAGTGCGAACAAATTTTGATTCGGGCGGATAGCCCGACAAGGGTTAGGAGCAACATGGCAGATTTGGTTCAGTATTACGGCACGGGACGTCGCAAAGCGAGCGTGGCTCGTGTATTTTTGCGTCCCGGCACTGGCGAATTCAAAGTCAACGATAAGGGCTTTGAGGAGTATTTTGTGACGGCACAACAGCGTGCAGCGGCAAAGCGCACTCTGGTCGTGGCCGATGTGTCCAGCCAGTTTGACGTGGTGACAACAGTCCGCGGTGGCGGCGTAACGGCGCAGGCCGATGCGGTAAAGCTCGGTATTGCCCGCGCTCTGCTTGAGTTCAACGCCGAGCTGCGCAAGACGCTGAAGACCGAAGGTCTTTTGACGCGTGATGCGCGTATCAAGGAACGCAAGAAGTATGGACAGAAGGGTGCTCGTGCACGTTTCCAGTTCAGCAAGCGCTAGTCTTTGTATCTGCAGTATGTAGTGGTAGTAAATTTCCCAAAGTAATGGGATTCAATCCGGGCGTGAGGGCCAAGCTGAGCTTGGTCCGGTTTTAGAAGCCCGGATGCATCCGGAAGGAAAAGAATGGCATCAATCACAATGAAGGAACTGCTCGAAGCGGGCGTTCACTTCGGACATCAGACCAAACGCTGGAACCCACGCATGAAGGAGTACATCTTCGGCGAGCGGAACGGCATCTACATTATTGACCTACAGAAGACCTTGAAGATGTTCAAGGAAGCCAGCAAGTATGTCACTGACATTACCGCGCAGGGCGGAACAGTGCTTTTTGTCGGCACAAAGCGTCAGGCGCAGGATGCCGTTGCTGAGGAAGCCAATCGCGCCAGCCAGCCGTACATCAACAGCCGTTGGCTTGGTGGATTGCTAACCAACTGGGTAACGGTGCAGAAGTCAGTGAAGCGGTTGCAGGAGCTGGATGAAATGGCCACTGATGGCCGTTATGAGCTGTTAACAAAGAAGGAAGTCATCAAGCTGGAGCGTGAGCGCAAGCACTTGCAAGTGAACCTGGCCGGTATCAAGAACATGAAGCGTCTGCCGGATGCGCTCTTCGTGATCGACAGCAACAACGAGGCAATTGCTGTGAGCGAGGCCCGCAAGCTGGGAATTCAGTGGTTGCAGTTGTGGATACAAATTGTGATCCGACTGTGGTGGATTATGTGATTCCGGGCAATGATGATGCTTTGCGTGCGATCCGCTTGTTTACATCAAAGATTTCTGATTCAGCGGTTGAAGGTGTGCAGATGGTGAACGATAAGGCATTTGCCGCAGCTACCGAAGGCATTGTGACAGATGCCCCAGACACTGATACCGCCGAGGATGCAGTTACGGTGGCAGGTGCAGAGGCAAGCACAGAAGAAGATAGTGGCGATGTGGTTGATCTGGAAGCAGCGCTCGGCGGTGGTATTCGCAAGGTGGAAACAGCGCTGATTGCAGATGAGCCGGAAGAGGTTGAGGCGACAGCCGAGACTGTCTAGTCCTGCAAGATGCGAAAGCGTGGTGGCCACGCCTGCAAGCAGGTTTTGGCTCCACGCTTTTTCTTATGCCTAATGCTTCAAGATGGCGAATGCTATAAATCTGGCATTCACAAAGAACTGATGAAATGTAATGTGTGGCCGGGCAATTAAAGGCCACGGAAAGAGATGGGAGTATAGGAGATGTCGACTGTGGCTGAGAAGATTGATGCAAAGCTGGTTAAGGAATTGCGCGAGAAGTCTGGCGCGCCGATGGGCGATTGTCTGAAGGCATTGCAGGAGGCCAAGGGCGATATGGAAGAGGCCTTTGTGGTGCTCCGCAAGCGCGGTATGGCTTCTGCTGCGAAGAAGTCTGCACGCACCACTAATGAGGGTGCAGTAGGAACGTACATCCATGCAGGTGGCAAGATTGGTGTACTGATTGAAGTAAATTGCGAGAGCGATTTCGTAGCGCGTACTGAAGATTTCCAGGAGCTGTTGCGCGACATCGCCATGCACATCGCCGCGACTGACCCACGTTACATCCGCAAAGAGGACGTGACCGAGGAAGATTTAGCGCGAGAAAAGGACATCTATCGTTCTCAGGCAGCAGCGACTGGCAAGCCAGCGGCAGTGGTGGAGAAGATTACAGAAGGCAAAATGAGCAAGTTCTATGAGGAAGTCTGCCTGCTAGAGCAGCCATTCATCAAGGAACAAACGCTGACCATCAGCCAGTTGATTGCCCAGAAGGTGGCCAAGTTGGGCGAAAACATCACCGTAAGCCGCTTTGCTCGCTTCAAGGTTGGCGACCCGAACTGGACCGTCGCGCAGGTGAAGCAGGCTAGGGAAGAAGCAGCTTCGTAAGGTTTAGGACATTGGAAAAAGAAAGGCCCGGGTCGAATGCTCCGGGCCTTTCTTTTTCATCGTATCTGTTTTGAGATTTTCAATATCAGTGTTGTATTAAAAAAAGAAATGAAGACTGGTCAATGAGTTGTTCTTCATTATGACAAGGAGATTCCAATGTTATACATTTCAAAGCAATTAAATTTTCAAGAATGAACGTCGTATGGTATTTGCAGCTTCTGCAATGAGCGGCTCGTCGATATCAAAGGCATTGGGGTGAAAAATGAATTCGCATATTTAATTAAATGTAAAAACTGTGATTTGATATTTGCGGAAGCCAGTGACACCTACGAGTTGGATGCTTTACGTGAATTGTTGTGTAACCAAAATGTGGTTGATCGTCAAGATTCTGACATATCGCCATTCATGAGTCATCTAAAGGCAATTCGACCTACCAATAAGAGCTCGATCTGAGATAATCGATTTGCATGTATAAGCGCGTATTACTGAAACTTTCCGGGGAAGCGTTGGCGGCGGGCGGGGCTTTTGGCGTCGACGCTGTATTCATCAACAAGGTTGCCGAGGAGATTGCCGAGGTACACGCGATGGGTGTGGAACTGGCAATTGTGGTCGGCGGCGGAAACTTTTTCCGTGGCGTTGCCGAGCAGGCTGTTCACATGGACCGCGTATCGGCGGACCATATGGGGATGCTTTCGACGGTGATCAACGCGATTGCGCTGCAGGACGCGATTGAGAAGCAGGACCTGCATTGCCGGGTGATGAGCGCGATTGCGATGCACCAGGTGGCGGAGCCATATATCCGGCGGCGGGCGATACGGCATTTGGAAAAAGGCCGCGTGATTGTGTTTGCGGCGGGGACGGGCAATCCTTATTTTTCAACCGATACGGCGGCGGCGCTGCGGGCGATGGAGATTGGCGCGGACGTATTGCTGAAGGCGACATCCGTAGACGGTATTTATACGGCGGACCCCAAAAAAGACCCGAACGCCACCATGTATGAATCGATAACCTACATGGACATAATTAAGCAGGGCTTGTTGGTGATGGACACGACCGCTGTCAGTTTGTGCAAAGACAATAAGCTGCCGATGTTGATCTTCAACATGAAGCATCGTGGGAACATAGCCCAAGTAATTCGTGGTGAAAAGATCGGTACCCTGGTTACGGCATAAATATAAAAATACAGAAAAATCCCATTGAGACGGGCTTATGCAATCTCGGTGGGATTTTTGTATTTGTGAAGGAGCTACTGTACGACTGCGGTCGACGTGGTCGATGCTAACGCTGTTGGTTCGCCGCCCGTTGTGAAGGGTGTGAACTGAATATTGATGAGTCCGCCATTGTTGGTATTGATCTGTTTTCCAGTGACCGTGTTGTCAATGAAGTTTCCAGTGTAGAGGTAATAGCCGAGGGCTGGATCCACCAGAATGCTGTTGGGATTGGTGCCGGTCTGTGTGTTGGTGGAGCCGCCGGTGGGCAGGGCAGTCAATGCGCCATTGGTGCTTGAGATGCTGTAGCTGCTAATAGTATTGTCGTTATAGTTTGCCACGTAGATATATTCTGGTGTGGTGGTCTTGTTGATTGCGATAGCATTCGGGCCATTGCCGGTGGAGTAGGGGCTACCACTGATCGCGGTAAGTCCACCGCTGGAGCTAATGCTATAGGCGTTGAGATGGTTCAGGGTCTGATCTGCAACATACAAGTATTTGCCACTTGGGTCAGCGACCACAGCGCTTAGCTGGGTAGAAACACTGTAGGTGAGTGAGCCAGTAGATGTCAGAGCACCACTGTTGCTGTTGAGGGAGAACCCGTAAAGTACTGATGGCACCACAATTTGGTTCACTCCGGGGGAGGCAATAGAGCGTCCAGAGGTGGCGTAGTAGACAAAGTCATTCGCTGTAATGGCGATACCAACCGGACTCAGTCCGCTACCCGTGGTGGCATTTCCTACGGGAAAGTACTGTAGAGATGTGTTGGCTGGGTTTGTGACCGGAGTTCCAAGAGTGCCAGGTCCAGTAGTGCAGAGACTGGATGCGCTCGCAGTTGCCGTCAAAGGTTGAATCGGAAATACGGCAATACCACCAGGGCCGGGTACAGAGTCGGTGTATCCCGCCTGATAGGTAAAGGCGACGAGTAGAAACTTACCGGCTGGGTCGATGGCCATTGCAGTGGGAAAGCTGCTGGAGCTTGGAATGTCATAAGTGCATTGGGCATAAATCTTGCCGTCAGTTCCAATGGCATTTTCTACGATGTCAGAATCGTCATGATTGGCAACATAAAGGTAGAGTCCGTTGGGGGATACAACTTCGGCGACTGGGTTGCGACCACCAGAGGAAAAAGGGGAATCCGGCATCTGAGTGAGTGTGCCGGAGGCGCCATCAACCTTGTATGCGTAGATGGAACCCGGACTGACCTTAGCGGTTGCGACGTACAGAAATTCAATGGTGTGACCCACACTGCAGGCCGTTACGGTTAGCGACATTGCAGTGATAGCAACGGCTGCCAGAACGTTACGGCCAAACTGACTTAACTTCATGAAATTCCTTTAGTTAGTGCCGCAGAACAGCATGGCTGCACGGCGAAAATTATGACGGATAGTGTCAGATTTCATTGTAAAAGCTGGCGGATGTTTGTGCCACTCCTTCAAAGAAATGAGGGGCATTATCAAACTGCCCCATCAATCCCTGGTATCTGGAATGGAAGGGGCAGCTAAATCAAAAATTTATGATTGAAATTAAGGTTGTACAAGCTGCGTAGCATGATTGCCTGCGGCAACGGCCACGACTGCTGTGGGCTGTGCCCCGGTATTGAAGGGCGTGTTCTGGACCGCTGTCAATGCGCCTGTATTGGCGTTGTACTGAAGAGCGCTAACAGAGTTGTCGAGATAATTGGCCGTGTAGAGGTATTCGCCGAGGGCCGGTTCAATAGTGATGGCATCAGGATAGGTGCCTAGGCTGACTGTATTCAGTGATGAGGTGACAGGTATGGATGAGGGCGCGCCTGTCGTCACATTGAGCGCAAAAGGAGATACTGTGCTGCTGTTGTAATTCGTGACGTAGAGATATAGCCCGCGCGGATCAACTGTGAGAGCACTGGGGAAACTTCCAGTTGCGAAAGGAGAGTCGATCATTGGAGAAAGAGTGCCCGTACCGGAAATGTTGTAGGAGATGAGCTGGTTTGAAGCTGAATCTGTTACATAGACATACTTGGCGGTGGGACCGCTGGTGACTGCCGTTGGGGAAACGCCGGCAGCTACGCTGCCGAGGGATGTGAGTGCGCCTGTAGTGGCATTTAGAGAAAATTCGACAACTTGGGCATCGGTCTGGTCGACAACATAAGCATAGTAGATGTGGTTGGATTTAACATAGTAGGTCACATTCAGGCCGACAGGCTTGTTGCCAACAGAATAGGCAACGCCAGTGCCAAGGTTGCCATTGGTAGAGTTGATGGGGTATACGGCAATACCGCCTACTCCAGTTGAGCCAGACTTGTAGGTATAGACAGCAAGTAAATTAAGTCCCTCAGGATCAGTTGCAAGATAAGTGGGCAGCGTACCAGTACCTGGCAGCGCAACGACCGGGCCAGCGGTAAGGGTGCCATCCGTGTTAATGGTGAACTGGGCAATGTTCGAGCTCGCATTATTGGCGACGTAGATATACTTGCCACTGGGGACTGTGACTGCCGATACCGGGTCTGTCCCACCGGTGGAGTAGCTGTTAATCAGAGTCAGTGAACCGGAGTTGTTGTCCACGTTATAGGCATAAATGGTGCTGGCCTTGGCGGTGGTGACGTAGAGATAGTCGACGGCGTGATCAAGACTGCAGGCCGAGATGGTAAGAGAAACTACTGTGAGAACAACGGCTGATAGTGCAATCCGGCCAAACTGACTAAACTTCATGCGATTCCTTCGGTCCTGTACCCTCTGACCATGTGGCCGGAGTAGTTGAGAATATTACGGATATTTTCCTTTAAGCATTGTAAAAGCTGGCGGGGGTTTGTGCCATAGTCGAAAAGGAAAACTAAGTCCGCGATGATTGTTAGATAGAAATGGCCTGCCAAAGTAACTATTCCGGCAGGCCATTTCAGGGTTTTGCTGCAAGCCAAACTAGCTGGTAATGCCAGTGACTACCAGACAGGTTGGTTGCCATGTGCTGCTGCCGTTTACGGTGAATGAAGTTGCACGATTCAGAGGCGAAAGCTGGCCGGTGTTTTGGTTGAGTAGCTTGCCGATGATTGTGCCGTCATTGAAGTCCGCTGTGTATAGGTACTGGCTGGATGGGTCCTCTACAGCGCACTTCGGTTCAGCACCAGTGGAGTACGGGCTGTCTGTTAGTTCAGTCAGACGGCCCGTGCTCGAATCAATTGTGTATCCGGTGATGCTACTGCTGGCTGCGGTGCTGTTTGTGGGGTTTGTTGCACCGGTATTGAAGACATACAAGAATTTGGTATGGGTGTCGGCAAGGATGTAATCAGCGGCCTGAGCATTTGGGTCATTGGATACTGCACCACCCACAAGGGCCTGTAGGTTGCCGTTAGACCCAATGGTATATGGGAATATTTCGTTTAGTGTTGTGTCATACTGGTAGAAATATTTACCGGATGGCTCTGTAGCAATTGCACCGATGGTATCCCCCAGGTTACCAGCAGCCTGAAATTCCTGGCTATTAGCAGTGGGCAGCGTAAGCTGACCGGTGCTGGAATTGATGGCGTACACGGTGAAATAGGATCCAGTGTTTGCACCGATTGGGCCGCCATCCAGCACGTAGATGTAGCTCCCGCCCGGGGTAGCACGCATAGTTGTGGGTGATTGACCCACTGGGAAGTATGGAATCAACGTGTTATTAGTACTGGTCGATGCCGTGTTTGGCAGCAAAGTAAGGCGACCGGTGGTGCTGTTTACAGAGAATGCTGTGATGTCACCCAAGGCCGTGTTGGCACCGGAGTAGGAAGTTGTACTTTGCTGCCCATCCAGTACATAGAGGAATGAGCCAGTGGAGATCATCCAGACAGGGTTGTTGCCAAGGGTGTTATAGGTCTGCTGGTAGGCCAGCACGCCGTCACCGCCGATGCTGAAAAGTGCAATGCTGCTGCTGCCAGCGGCGCCTGTCCCATGGTTCAGGACATACAGGTAACGGCCTCCGCTGAGAACAACGGAGCAGATGGGGTCAGTACCACCGCTGGAGAAGGGAGAGTCGATGATTGGCGTGAGGTTGCCGCTTAGATCATCAATCTTGAAACCGGCGATTTGGTTATATTGCGCGCCGGTGACGTACATATAACCGATGGTGCCGCTACCGCAAGCTGTAAAGCCGAGTAACAGTGATAGGGACAGTACGAGGGCCAGTGACAACCGGCCAAGCTGATTAAACTTCATGCGCTTCCTTCAAACCGTCAATCCGCCAAACTACTGTGAGCAAGTTGCCACGTGCCGGACGGGAGATCTAGTGGGTCTATAAACCTGTTCAAATTGTGAACCTTTTACAATTGTAAATTCTAGGGAGGGTTTCTGCCAGTTCAGCTGAAAAAATGCGATTGCTGAAAAGATCAATGGATGGCATAAGTTGGCCGACTGTCAAGTGTCAATCTGGACGATAGTGAGTACTAAATTTCGTTCATCAAACACATTCATTCAAAAATCAAAATATTTTTAGGCGGATTACGAAGTATTTTTTGGGGTCTTTGCGGATTGCTTCCACCAGATCATGCGTGCTGGCGGTCAACTGGTCAGCATTTTTGTACAGTGAGTTGTTGACGCTGAGCTGTCCCAGTGTTCCTTCTCCTTTGTCGATGCGGTTTAGCACCGTGTCTAAGTGGGTGATGGTCTCATTCAGCTTCTGGGCAAACTGTGGGTCCTTCGCAATATAGCCAAGGCTGCCTTTGCCAGCATTGATGTCCGCCACGATCTGATTGGTATTGGCAAGGGTAGATTTTAGGTCGTCATAGACCGCATCATCTTTCAATAGCTTGCCAGCGGTCCCCTTCCCCTGGTCAAGGTCATCGGCGATTTTCGCAAGGCGGGTAACGGCATCATTGGCCCGGTTATAGAGGGAGTCATCCACCATCAGTTTGCCCATGGAGCCTTTGCCTTCATTGAGATTGGTGCTCAGGGTCTGGATCTGGTCAATGGTGTTGTTCAGTTTGCTGTACATTTCCGGGTTACTAATTAGTTGGCCTAATGTGCCTTTACCACTTGAGATAGTGTCAATCAACGTGTCGAGCTTTGTGAAGATCACATTTAGCTGCGTAATGGTTCCTTGGCTTGCCTTAATTACGTCGGGAATGGATGGAGTTTCTGCAGTGCCAAGTTCATCCCCATTTTTGAGAGTTGTTCCGTGTGCGTATTCGCTGTCGATGTCGACCACAGTATCACCCAGTACGCCAAGTGTGGTCAGTGAAGCTTTGGAGTCCTTCAACAGGCGACTGCGATAGCGTTCACTCAACTTCATGGTAACGACAACAGGTGTGGCTGGGCGGCTTGGGTCGATACCGATTTTTTTAACGTTACCGATGGTGACGCCTTCGAGATTGACCGGAGCGCCGACTTTCAATCCTGCTGCATTTTCAAAATAGGAACGAATAATGATCTTTGGAGTGAATATGCCGATGCTGCCGGACATGAGAAAAACAAGCGCTACCAAAGTAATCACTGCGGCAAGAACGACTGAGCCGACTTTTAGTTGAGACCAGCGGACTTCTTTTTGACTCGGCATAGCACTCCAAGATTGCGTATTGCGCGCGAAGGGATAACAAAAAAAGCCCAGTCAAAAGAATACCAAAGCAGATGTACAAAAATATTACAGATCGCTGCGACAGTCATCCATTATGACCATGGCCATGGCCAATTCCCTGCTGTGTGTGATGGAGAGCGAGGTGCGTTGCACACCCATCTGTGCAGCACGTTCGGCGGCACGACCAGAAAGGTGTATTTCCGGTCGCTGCCCGCGTGCGCGTCGGACTTCAATCTCAAGCCAACTGATTCCCCGACTAATACCTGTCCCAAGTGCTTTGGCGGTGGCCTCTTTGGCGGCAAAGCGGGCGGCAAAACTTTCATCTGCATTGTGTTTTTTTTGCGAGCAGTACGCAATCTCATCAGATGTATAAATTCGAGCAAGAAAACGATCACCAAATTTATTGATGCTGTTTCGAATGCGTACAGTCTCAATTAGATCAATGCCAGTACCAAGGACCACGCGCGTGTTTCTCCATTGTGAGGATTTTGTGTTGAGCGTAGCACATATGTTGCAGCTATGAAGATGCAGTGTGTGGATGTGATACAGAATGTAATTGTAACTAGAGGTCACATGACTGTGGTTTAGAGACAGTGATGATGTGCGGGGCGATGTGACCGATG
>Ga0116230_10001211_pt1 | contig 24143 bp, 16 predicted proteins | sample S1TSphfallax_3_FD_88678 | JGI IMG/M metagenome (GOLD analysis project Ga0116230, IMG submission 88678) | Host-associated microbial communities from peat moss isolated from Minnesota, USA - S1T2_Fd - Sphagnum fallax MG | ecosystem: Host-associated > Plants > Peat moss > Unclassified | place... | reverse complement strand
AGAGGTGAAAGGGGATGTAGAATTAAATGGGATTTTACTGATATATTGGGAATACAAGCCCATAATTAACAATAACATTTCGCCATGACAATATTAAGTTAGTTTGTAGAATAATCTTCAGGCACGAATGATGTACTTGAAAGACTTTTAGGATGCAGTCCTAATACATATTTATTTAATCTTCACTTCTATCAAACTCTTAAATATAATCAAAATCAAACTTAAGTATTAACATTTCCACCTGAATGGCCTCTGGTGAATTACAACTTAGTAAACAACTTTAAGGTGATAGATCATAATTGCAAAAACAATAGAATGTGACAAATGGTGCGAGCTAGGTATTCGGCTCGATGCTCCGTGGGAAGGGGGTTGATTGGGCTTCGCAGCCAACGATAATGGCCATCACCAAGAACCCAAGTTCGACAATGAAGACGAACATCGTCGTCTTCACATTGACACTCTTCAAACCTTTTTGGTGCGGCTCCACAAGTAGGGACAAATTCTAAATAGATTGCTAAGGCATGCGGGTTGGGAAACAATCGACGATCCCATGCCGAACGATCGATTCAAGTGCGCACCACTCTTCTGGACAGTTTTTCTTCGTGCGATCGTTGAAAGACATTCACATCAAACAATGTTTCTTCAAGCTCTTCCTTTTCTACTAATGAAATTGGAGGATTTGAAGGCGTAGCGACATCATCCGCCATGATCAAATTCTCACCTACATTAACAAAAAACCAAGAAGGTAGTAGAAACAATGTGGTACTTGCATTCAAAAAGCGTCGAGGGTTTTTTATTTAACAAATTAGGGTAGGTGTAAGGTGTGGGAGTGACGGTGGAACCTCATGAAAACTTGAACATCCTAGATCTAATGGATTCATCGAACCTTAATTTCGACGGTGGATCTAGAAGTATGTGAGGGGTTTTTGTGATGCAAATTTTAATTCCAATTTATTGTGTACTACATAGTTGATTAGTGCATGGAAAAAAAGAAAGTAGGGATATCAAAAGAGTAAATGGTATGCAGGGATGTTACTTCAAATCATTGAATTCATTTAGTCAAGTAAGGACTCAAGGATGTTTATTTGTTACTACTAATAAATTGTCCTAGTAGTTAGTTACTTGAAATAATTAGGATAAAGAAGTAGGATGTGAGGGTCAACGGACGAAAAGGATAAGGATTAAGCTCAAGAACCTCATCAAGATATCCAAGATAAGGGAAAGGATGAATCCTCTAATCCCATTAATCACGAGAATTGCCATCTTATTTGATTGGAGGATGGATTTTTTTTTGTGTTTCATTGGGCCTAAGAATTCTCATCCTAAAATCAATTGGAGGGCAAATCATTTTCAATTTTCGTTGGTTCTTGAAGGATGAGGAGGCCATTGATTGGAGGGGAGGATTTTGAGGCTTCGATTGGGCAAAGGGAACAAGCTCAAGGAAAGGTCATGGAAGCTTACCAAGGAAGAGGGAAGTCTTTTGGGTTGGGAAAAGGAAAAAGGAAGAGAAGGAATGTGTGAAAAAAAAAAAAAAAAGTTCTCATGTGTGGAAAGGTGTTGTTCATGAGAGAGATGTGTGCACGAATTAAGCATGGAAGGATTTCCATGATAAAGCCTCTAGAGTTTTATTTCAAATAGTTATTCCTCCCAAATCCACTGTTGGATTTGTGTCAAACTTTAAAAAGTTCTTGTTTAGGAGGTGTAAAAGGTTCTTTCCAAATTTCAACATCGTCGGTTTGCTTGTAAGGGAGCTACACTCGTCGGAAGTGGAGGGTGCTATAGTGGAGTTCATGGAAGGATTTCCATGACAAAACCTCTGGAGTTTTATTTCAAATAATTTTTCCTCCCAAATCCATTGTTGGATTTGTGTCAAACTTAAAATAGTTCTTTTTTAGGAGGTGTAAAAGGTTCTCTCCAAATTTCAGCATCATCGGTTTGGTTCTAAGGGAGCTACACTTGCCGGAAGTAGAGGGGGCTGAATTGTCTATTTTTTTTTTCCTCAATCTAAGCAAAGTGATTATTAGTCCCAAGGCTTAGTTCTTGATCAAAAAAATAAAAACCTATAATTTTATAACATGGCTCCTTTTAGATTAACTTTTCAAAAATCCAATGCATGTTAGATTAGGAGGTTGTATGTAGATGTTATGACGAATGGAACAAAAGGGGTTCAACCATCAAACGTGACATTGAATGAACATCAACATAATGCCCCTTCACATTCCATCATGGTGAGTTACGATTCTCCCACAATGTCTTTATATCTTCCAAGTGGACAGAACGCATTAAATTATTAGTGAACTTCGTTGCATTACATTGAACCACCTTACTTGTTAGACTACAACTACATAGTAGTTCCACTTCCAAGCGGGTTTTGTGAGTACATATCTTCATGTTGAAGGTGTGCAATAATGCCTCACAAAGACCAATGCCAGACTTTTGCTAGAAACTAAAGAAGGCAACAAATGTTTAGTGCACTTTTGTAGTGCCAATGACCAAACATACACAATATTGACGATCCAAATAGTTGTATGAAAAGAAATAAGCATTTGGAAGGGTGGAGACACTTTATACGAGGGACATTCAAGTCCGATGATATTTGCATAAAAGAACAATCCTATGTTTACTAAATTTTGCCGATGAACATCCAATCTAAAAAATAAAACAATATTTTGGCTTGTAGTATCAAGTCCAACATAACAAGCTACCATTTGGCACATAAAACATGGGAACAACACAACAATTATAATTAAAAACAAAGTTTTATAAGAACATCATGGGGATGTTCACTATGCAGATTAGAAACCATCTTGGAATGATAAACTTGCAGTCTTGCCAAAAAACACAAATGGATCAAGTTGAGTTATGTCATGTCACATCCAAACATGGCATTTTGAAATAATTTCTATAGACCAATCAATGGTTCTAAAAATAGGTATCAAGAGAACAAGAGACCTAGGAATGTTTCGCCCATCAAGGGCATATCTAGAAGTTGTGGTTGTACTTGCATCATTGAACTACACTAGAGCCTAGAAACACAAGATATTATTCAGAAGATACCATCCAAATCTAAACAACAAAAAAACAAAAAAAACAAATCCTATTAGGAATGGCTAGAGATATGGCCACCTACATATACAACATAATTGTATGTGGTGGCCAACAAAGGGTTAAATGTTGTTATAAAGTAGGGACACATGATTGAGTACAAAATATATCCAATGACCAATGAAAGCCAAGTTACTTTCACCATAATACACACATGGAAGCCAACATTTGTTTTCAAATGTTGCAATCCTATGAACAAAGCTAAAAATAAAAAATACTTGCAATGAGAATAAATTCAGACCACTTTTAATTCACATATATTATCTCATCAAAAAGAAAATTCAAATTGATCTTAAATTGCAACTACAATGGAAAACTTAGCTGCAAATCCAACAATGATAACCTTCATTAGATGCCACATTACTAGAATTTACTTAATAGATTTTTAAAATAAACTCAGACTGGAGGACATATATGTGTTACATAACACAACATCAACATAAGACAACACCACATATAGAACACAATCTCATGCAATTGGTTTGAACTTTTCTTCAAACATACAACAAACACATTTAAAACCAACAAAATGTTATAAAAAACCAACTAAGATATCTATGGTTAGAACTTTGCCTTGAGATAAATTTTGTTTTGTCATAACACTTTTAATCCTTTTGACATCATCAAACCATTACAAATTAATCCCAAATAAATCCTATGTTAGACCCAAGTACAAAGTGTGGCCTAAATGGGTAAATACATAAAAAACTACATCTCAAATAAGTTACAACCCTTTGAGTGACACTGGAATTAGTGTCTTCACACATCATGTGCATTCCTCAGAGATTGTCACCATGGGCTCCACCAAGGACCAAGAGAGAATCACGTTGAGGTGAAAGGCACACTAAACAATGTTAACCCTCAGCAAATTAACTTCAACTAGTAAAACACTTCATAAAGTGTTGGCACAAAAATCATGTAAAGTGGGTTTATGGGCTTTTAAGGAAAGATAATGGAGAGAGAACTAAAATGAATTCACATCAATTTCACATTGTCCAGGGATAGGGTAAAAAGGAGTAGGGTCAAGAGGTGGGGTTAGGGTGGTGAAGGAAGGGAAACAAACACACGTGAACTTTCTCCCATGCATCGGGCTACCATCGAGGATGTGGCCATCACATGGACCTACTAATCCATGTAGCTTTCAATCAAACTCAATCCATGCATCCACAAGAACCTTGTGAAATATAGTTAAAATTTCATATAATCAAGCTAATTGAAGCTTTGAGGATCCCAACTCATATTGACTTGAAGCCTTAAAAACTTGAATGAATTTCTTGTCACAATATATGTGAAATTACATCACTTGCAACACCACCTTTCAGATCCCTTGATAATACCAATGGCCCGACATGAATTACTACCATTAAAGTTTGTTACCACTATCTAAAAGCTTACCATATGCAAGGAGGAATGTTAATAGTAGTTGCCATCCATCGATCCTCCATTGTATGCCCTATCTAGCTATTGGGTCATGCACATGATTATGAAAACCTTGACTTTTACTTGCTACTCCTTGAAATTCAGTGGTAGAATGGGAGGTAGGCACACAAAATGCACACATGCACACATAGTATGACCACCTTTTTAGTTGCTCCATTTAATTTTCTTTCCTTACCTTTTATGTAATTTTTTTAAAACATTTTTTTGTGGAGGCTTACCTTCCACCCCTGACTTCTTGCAAGCTGCTAACCTCAATGTGGGTGGAGTCTTATTGACTTGAGAAAAGTTGCCTGCAAATGGAGGAACCTATCTATTTGGAGAAGGAAGAACATCATGTTTTTCATTATCCTTCAAGTTGACAAGCTCTTGCACAAGTCCACCCGCTAAATCTATTTGAACACCATTATCCATGCCTCCAATAGTGCCACAAGCCTTGGAAATCTTGCCCCAAATCATTAAACATCATTCAAACCATGGCCATTTGCATTGACCTATGCCATATTCTCCATACTCATGTTTCAACTGATTCAATTTCATCAACATTTTATGTACTTTGGACTCAACTTGAACCCAAGTGCACAAAAGGGTAAATGGAAATGCCTTTTCCCTCTTCAATAAAATTTCTTGCCACTCCTGATTTGTCAAGATGTTCATGCTATTGGCAAAAACGTCTCTTCAAACAAATCCATCAACAATGTTGTAAAATCATCTTTCCAATCTCTCTTCGATTTGGGTGGAGTTGGAGGTGTTATGTGAAGCACAATGGACAAGGGAAGTGAAGAGTCTGAACCCATCATGATTTGAGATTGGGTTCTTGGCTCTTGAGACAATTACGTGGTGAGAAAGATAAAAAAAAAGTGATTCAAATCCTTTTTTTGAATAACACAATGGTTATATTGTGTGCAACGAAAAAATGGTTATGGAATGCATGCAAGTGAGCATGCTAGAAATGCACACTGGAAATGGAATGCAAGCAAGTGGACATGTTGGAGCATGAAGGTAAATGGTAGCTATAGTGGCAGGTAAAGGTTCGGCAAATGCAACCTAGCAAAATGTTGAAATTTTCTACCTACCAAGTTTTATGATTGATTATAAATCTGTAGCTTGCCGTGTTTTTTCTCTCATGTGCACAACCCATCTGCAACTATTAAACGCATCTGCATAACAAAAGGTTTTCCCAAAAAAAAATCAAGGTACAAAACCCAAAACAAAAATATAAAAGAAAACCAAACCAGCCATGTTTTTTTTTGCCCATGTAGTAGCTTGACAACAAGTTTTATAGGTTGTAATTTCATCAAAAGAACATAATTTGTTTTTTTTGTTCTTGAACTTTGTTGCAAACTCAGAGGTAGGTGGAACATCAATAAGAGCTTAACATGGGTCAAGGATGTGGAGATTAATGATGGGGGGTGTCTACCAACGAGCATTCAACCTCGGTTTCCAAATAAGAATAATGAAGGTTAACACAAGAATGATCGCAACATTGGGGATGAAACATTGCCAGTATGCCACCCTCTTGATCTTAATTTGAATGTCATTCTTCAAAAAGTTTATAATGATGATCTTCACAATTTTGTAATGAATTGGAGGGGTTAGTTTTTAGGAGGTGAAAACAAAAAAACTTGGATTGCTTTCTTAGTTTGGACATAAAAAAGGTTTTGTGATGTGATGTTTTACCTTCTTTCATCAATGTGTTGTTTGTCTTGAGGTTGAAAAATTTAGTGTACTCCAACTTTTGCTTCAATTTTGCTGAATTTTCATATTACAATGTGAGCATGTATGCAACCCTTTGATTTGATTTGATTTGAAAAGGGCCTTTTGTTGTATGTGCAACCACCATGGTCACAATTTTATGGGCAATGCAATGCATGGATTTACCACTTTGATCATCATTGCCTTGCAATAATGAATTATGTGGGTAAAATCCACATGATTTATCTAGCTCAAATAAGGTCTTTCAAAGGATGGGGCAAATCCAATGCCTTTGGTTTCTTTCTACAAGTTTTATTGGGTGCTAAAAAAAAGCTAAAATGATGGTTGGTCAACCAATAGTTGTTTTCTTTTAATTTAGTTTTTTTTGCTTTCCCATTTTTGTTGTAGCTGCCATTTTGTCCTTCAAAACAAACTTTTGTGTTCATTGAAGTCTGGAGAGGTCTAGCATTGAATATGAAAAATATGAAAATACCTTTCTTGTGTGGATGCTAATTGAATTGGGGATGTTTTTGGGTTAGGCTAGGGCATAAGAACCATGTTCTATTTCTGGGCATGTTGTTAACATTCATTGTTGTTGGATTTCTTTTTGTATGGTGCTACTAAATTTGTAAGTTTCATCTCGCTTGGTTGTTGTGTGACCCAATCATATGGTATGTTAAGGAGACTTAGGTGATTTGCTTACTTGGACATTCTTACAAGTTCTAATAGTTCTTTAAGCAATTTTGAACTTCTTTCCTACAAGTTGTCATTTAATGTGCCCATCTTTTCTATGAAACATTTTTACTTGTGATCGATGGTTATTGACCATGGGCACATTTGCAAATTTGGGCATATTGAAATTGTTTATTGATTAGAAGGTTGAATAATGCTTGTGTGTAGAATTGGTTTGCAAATAAAGTGGGAGAAATATTTTGCCTTATATTACATTGAAATTCCTCCAAAACCCAATAAGTTTACCAACCCCTTCAAGAGATAGACTAGAAAAAAATGTTGACTATGATGATTTGGCTATGTTGATAATCAATGACAACATTGATAGAATTTAAAGGAGGGTTTAATATTCCTTGTATCATACTCTTATATAATATGCATGATTGTGCTCAATTGGTTCACCAATGGCGGCATAAAGAGAAATGAAAAGATACCAATGTAGAACATACAACAAACCTAACATTGCAACAAGGGTGAAATTGAAAAATTACATAAATATGCAAGGAAAATAATGAACTTAATGACAATAATGAAACTAAAGCATTGGGGGTGAAGCAAATTTATGTGAGGACTTATTTTTTGGAGCAATACACCATCATTGATCAATCCATCCCCCAATAATCCCAATAACTTTATCACAATCATATATTCATGTTGGGAAACATGATTGAATAATAACAGGAACAATATGGAGAAAAGAAATTATGACATCATTGTTTAGAAAAACTCAACACATTGAGCCAATTCAATAGGAAAATAGATGGTGGTGTGTGTCTAGAATTAATGGATGAAATCTCCAAACAAATTCCAAATTATTAAACCTTTTATACATACTAGATTGTGGCCATTATAAACCATTGTCCCATGCTAGAACCATGGTCCAATGGAATTGTGTAATCCCATAGGTGAAAGCATAGGAATGGTCCCAAGGTATTTAAACCAAGGTGCATGGGTGAGCCATGGACCAACGCATAAAAGAGGATGAAGGCCAACAATACCATAAATTAGAATATATTGAAGATTACAGCAATTTGAAGCAAAAAGTGTTAGTGTCATCTTGGAGCAAGAGGTTGTGCGATTCAAAATAAACAAAGAACGAACATGATAATTACATGAAGGAATGAATAATCTAACTTGCCGTAAAACTAGAGGATATCCAAAAATTAGTAGAATAATAGAAAGCAAAAGAAAGATTACACACTAGTTATAGTAGAAAACATCATCAAACTTATGGATATCAACAAGCGAGAATCTTGAAAAATGTAAGTTGGATTTGGAAAATTTGAAGAATTTGACATTGTGGAACCATATTAGTAACGAACAACAGAACAATCCAACTAGTTCTTCTAGAATGTCATATCAAATCAAGCAAACAATTTTTTTTTGCATCTAGGTGATTAGATTATGATGGCATGGGGTTCACAAGCTAGTCAACACTCAACCCAATTACTAATATAACAATAGCGCCAACTCATTCAAGCAAATACGAGCTATTAGGTTGAACATGTAGTTATTTTTTACGGAACAACTAACTACGACTAATCATGATTTCACAAATACTTTAAAATATATATTCAAAAATCTTTGATGGTTACTGTTAACATTAAACCAATTAGGTGAAGGTTTGTACATAAATCCTTACGCATTGTGAAAAATATGTTTGTTAGGTTAATAGTTAATAATTCTTAATCATTTTAATAATGTAATTTCAAAAATTATAATTGTTCACACATGTTATTTAGTAAGTTAAATAGAAGTATAGTTGATTGATTTTTGAAATTTTATCTTTATTGTTCGAAACATCCATTACCACCATGTATGTAAAGTAATTGAATGTTGGTAGAATAACACTAAATTATCATAATTAGAATAGGGGACACATTTTGCTATAAATAAGGATGTTAGTAAACTATCAATAGCTCTTACCTAATCCATTTAATCATTGGCATCATACCTAGCAAATACATTGAATAATGAATTATCTTAACACATAGAAAACTAATTTGAGTCAGTAATCATTAGGTATAATTTCCTTGAATGGTCACATGTATAGTCGAAATGTAAGAAAAATAAAAAAATGATAGCATCCTTTAGAAAAAAAATATAAAAACCACAAAATGGACATAGATGAAACATTTTTTCAGATGTAGAAGGTTAGTGAACTTCCAACCATAGCCCAACATAGGACTAGAAGAAGGCGCAATAATAGGTGCACTCATATTAGAGCAAGACAACAAAAGTTAACAATAACGTTAAAGAAAACAAGGAGATGTGCATTGCAAATTCCTAGACAAAAGGTGTTATGTCTTTCCTTGGAGTGGAATAGAAATGTGTTGTGTTATATTTTAGCAACTCTTGTTGGTAAAAGGAAAGGAGCTTGATTTCTCTCAAGGGAGGGAGGAATCTTTAAAGGTAAGATTTTTTGCATTACAAGCCTAGATGCATTGCGTTGCGAATGAAAGTACATGAATTCTAGCTAGTGGATTTTTGTCATCAAAGGAGGTAGAAACATGTTGTGGCGAAGATTCAAGGGATGATGGCAACAACACTCAAGGCACAAGCCTTCATCCTTTGGTACATGTTACTGTAGTGAGGTTTTTAAAAAAAACTTTTGGTTAACAGAAAATGTGTTCATAGTTTAAGTTTAGGGTTTTTTTAGAGTTAAGTCTTGTAATGTTTATATATCAGTTTAAGATTACATTTATCAAGGCAAGATAATTCCAAAAGTGTAGTCCTTATAGGAATCAACTAGATCAATTCAAAGATCAACTGAAATATTTTTCAATTTCTCAATTTCTCAAATGAGGTTTTAATTAAATTTTCATTTTTTTCATAATTCATTTTTTATTTAAATGTTTAGTCAAAGCGAAAAACTTTTCAAATTTCCTTTTTTTTTTAAAACCTTTAGTTGAATGTTTGGCCATGTGTGAGCCTTACCAACATAGCCATGTGCAAGTAGCCTCAATTTTCAAGAATCAATATTGAGGTGTGATAAGGCTATTAATGGTTTTAAAAAAATTCATGTTAGAATGAGGAATGATGGGTGCGCATGGTTGCATGGGGGGTTTGTTTTGATTTCAAAATTCAATTGTTTTCTTCAACAAAAGATAGTAATTATAGTTTTAGAACTTCAATTGTGTGATTGGGGCTGAGAAGTCTATAGAGGGTTGGGGTTAGAAGTAAACAACAAAATTTGTAATGTTCGGCACAACATTGGTCTTGTTATAATATTTAATGGAATAGTCTTGCAAGCAAGGATGATTTGAGTTCTTCAAGTAATTAAAGGGTGTCAATGAAGGGTCAAGGGGAGAGAAAATAATCTTCAAGCATTATAAGTATCTAGGATTAATTTGAAACACTTGGGAAGTTTCCCAAAAAATTCAAAATGTTATAAATGCACAAAGAAAATTGTGAAAGCGATCCATAGTTTTCAAACAAAAGTTAATCTAGGTGAACCCAATACCTGAGGTGTTTCCATAATCCTTGTGATGGAGATATCTTTGTAAGATGTGTCCTACAAAAGCAAACACAAGAAAGTTCAACATGTTTTAGAAAAAATTAAAACTAGACTTAGGAGGAGATTCTTGGGTAAAAGAAAAAGGAGCCAAGCTCTTGTTCGGCTCCATGTTTGGAGCTGAGCTAAAGTTTAGTTCCTTGCATTTTTTGATGCATCCAAGGTACTTTCGACATTGAAAGTTCCTTGATTGCATGAAAATAAATGCGTCGAACTTTAATTTGACTTTAAAAGTCGAGCTAAACTAGAGTTTGACTTTAAAAGTGGAGCTAAATTATAATTCAATTCTTAAAAATGTTTTTGGCCAAGCTTCTTTTGGTGTTGAAAGAAGCTTGGCCTCATCAATGAATGAAGAGCTGAACTAGAGTTTGGCTTTGTGTTTTTCCAAAGGGGGGACCAAATTTTAGCTTGGTTCCACTTTTGGAGTTGAGTTAAATTTTAACCATTTTTTTGTGGTCAAACTTCTTTCGATGTTGAAAAAAACTCGACTACAAAATAAATTGGAATTGAGCTTTAGCTTGACTTTTTAAACTTTTGTCGAGTTTTTTTCAACATAAAAAAAGAAAAGTTCAATTGTAGCAATTAAAAAAAACCAAGCTCTAACTTGACTTTGAAATGGAATCAAGCTTGGGCTAAACTCCATGTTTGGAATTGAGCCCAAGCTTGGTTTCTTTTTCTTCTTTTTTTTGGCCAATTCTGCCATCATTTTAGAATTTGAGTTCAAGTTTGGATTCAAGCTCAAGTTTTGTTGAGTTCAAATCCAAACTTGAGCTTGGATTTTTCTACACATCAAAACTTGAACAAAAAATTTGAATTCAAGTTTCAAATTTTTACTTCGAACTTATTGCTCTTTCTTAAAATGTGTTGAAATCTCATTAGGTTTTCAAGTTTTCTCCTTCTTCTTGTGCAAAAAATTCAACAAGAAAGATTCTTCTAAAAATTAACACCTATATACAACCCCTACCTCTCTACTTTGTGAAACCCTAAAATAAGGTAAACATTTTTTCATTAAAAAAAATATTCACCGAACTCCAAAATAAGAATTAAATTAAGGTGGCTTGAGGTGATATCCCATCCTTCTACTCCTAGTTCTATAAGGTGACTATACTCGGAGGTACATATGTTATTGATGAAGGGAAAATGCAAGGTGTATCTCTAGATATTGAATTGCGTTTGTAGTTGAAAACAAATAGTTTACATCCTATGCATCACTTACGATTTGGAATTGATAGATTTTTCTAAAATTTCAAATTCTCCAAATCCTATAATCTTATGTTAAACTACCACCCACCTAAACCAACTTCTAAGGAGCCAACATAATGTTCAACTTGACAACAAACTTCTAGTCACTAAAAATATTGTTTTCTTCATATACCTTAACCAAATCTAGCTTGCATTAATTCATTAGAAAGCCAGCTACAAGGTGCATATGTATACCAAATCTCAAGCCTCCTAAATCAATAAAAAGTTATGCCATAAAACTCAAAAAGGTTTTATGAATGCAGAAAGCTCAATTTGACAATAGACTTCTAGTCACTTAAAACGTTGTTGCCTTCACATACTCTATTCAAATCTAGCTTACATTAACTCACTGGAAAACTAACTACAAGGTGCACTTAATTGTCAAATTTCAAACTCTACACTTAATTTTTTTTTAAATTATGTTACAAAACCCGAGAGGTTTTATGAACATTCTTTAAAAATTTAAGCTCTAAATCTACCCTTATTCATTTCCATTCTTTCAAAGGTATTATTGTGATCCAATTCATTTTCCCTCTTTCCATCATCTATTACGACTTGTTATTTTTTTCCTCCCAAGGAAAGTTGTAGGAACAAGTCTTCAAATATTCAAATAAAAAATCACATCCAAAAAAAAAGAAACAAATGATCCAAATTTGCACCTTTAAAAAGGAGGTGACGGAAAACCCCAACTTGGTGGCCAATGGAAGGTTCCAAGCTTGATGGCCCTTGAAATGAATCCAATGCTTGGAGGCCAATGGGGAAACATCTTGTTTGGTGGCCAATGGAAAGTTCCAAGCTTGGTTGCTTTTAGAAGGATAAACATCTTTTTCACCTCTTTCCACTTTTTACCCCATAAGATTTTACTTAAACCTTTTTTCCATTGATTTTAGGATCTTATTTACTATCAATCCATACCATTACTTCATGTCTTTCCTTCCTTTTCTTTGACCTATAAATTATAATCACACATCTCGAGGTACTAAGTCTTTCACACATTCATCACCAAGTTGATTTTTATCAAATATTTGTTTTTCTTTGAATTGATGGCATTGCATATGACTGTGTCTTACAAGCCTCAACCACACATATGAATGAAAGAACACCCTGGGAATTGTCCCTAGATTTGACACTAATTTAACACCTTTGTGATGAAGATCTCGAACTGCAAAAGGTGTGCCCTCATCTTGAAGTCGAACCCCCTCAAACTTGGTATTATCAAATTTCTTCAAACTCTCGTACCTTGGTGATTTTGTTGGAGGTTGACTTCGCTTTTGGTGATGAAACTAAAATTTTCTACTAAAGTTTTTACAAAACTAAAGACACTTTGATTTTTACATGGTCTTCAGTTCTCGGCATTAAACACTACTATTGTTTGCATGATCTGATTTGTCGACTACCTCTTAATGACAAGGCGGATTACGTAGTTCACACCATCCAACGCATCTTAAATTTCTTGTAGTTATGAAGTACCACTATGGCATAGCCTAGGAATTAACATGTATTTGTGGCTCCTCCTTGAACTTCTCCATAACCTAGATAATTTTTTTGTTCATGGTGAAATCCATGTTGCAATTGTCAACTTATCACCCTGCTCATTTTAATTGTTATGTGCCATATGTAGATTATTTGTCTTTTAATAGGGCTATTCAAACTGTTCAAAGCTAAAAAAGTTTAACATGTATACTTTACCATGTTTTCACTTTAAAGTCCTTGATACGCACAATATGGTGTCAGGGAACAAAGCCTAGATGACTATTCCCTTGTGTCAGATGATATCAATGCCAATTGTTCGTCCTACTCTCAAAATTTACATTGTCAAGATGGAGCAAGTGTTCTAGATTGGTTATTGGGAGGGGACAAAGTTTTTTACGTTTCACCATTTAACTGGAAAGGGCAAGAGGAATTCCAAGACTAATGCATGTCTTCTTGGAGTCAATATTGGATGTCTGAAAATGAGAGATATGAAACTTTCTTACTTGTCAGTCTTGATTTCAAGTTTCTTTCAAGGCACATTTAAAAAAAATCTAAGATGGTAATCACAAGTTACAAGCTTGGCTGCCTTATATTAATCATTTACACAATGATGAGCCTTTTTAGCACATCTTCGTGGATTCCATTGTCCTTAATACCTCTCATGGGCTTGTTGAACTCTTCACTACTATGACAAAACTTAACAAATATATTTTTGACCTTTCTCTTGTTTCCTTCATCAAATCAAATTTAAAGGATTTTTTTTCATTCTTCTTTATATTTCTCTAGGTCGATGGAACTAGACCATGTAAAACCCAACCTTGTTCATAATTTTTTTAGAATCCAATTAAATGGGATCCCATTGGAATAGTTCAAGGAGGTGATGCCAACAAAGGTTACAAGAAAGGCTAGTCCAAGTCTATCAAGACATGACATTCCTTGGCCTCATAAGCTTTTTTTGAATATATGTATAAAATATGAAATATTTCAGATTCCTTTGAAGATTTTTTTTCTAACCTTCGTATTCAATTTGTTCATCCATGTTTTTCTTTATTCTTGTAGCAAGAAATTTCTATAGTTGGGGATGTTAGAGTCAAGTTGTATTATGAAAAATTCCTCGACATTCAAGACCGTTCACCATTAAGGCTCCAAGAGTGACTAGAGAGAGCTATGGAGTAGGTTAGGAAGGATCAATGCTTGGCTTTTTACAAGCACTTTAGTATGTGATCTTTATCTTGGTGCAAATTTCTTGAAAGAGATATAGGTTCATTACGACATGAACTCAAAGCTAAAGATGTTAACAAAAAAGTTCCAAATTCTTGTTTACTTTTGCATTTTGGCCAAGTAAAAGTTGTCTTGGTTCAAGATGTAGAATGAATCCATTGTTCAAAGGGAGGCCAAAAAATTCCCCAAGCCTAACTTATTTGACTCCCAATTCAACAAATGGTTGCACAAGGCCACCTTATGGCATCAGGTATTTTATTTATAGATTTTATTTTATTATTTTCCATTTTTCTCCAAGACGCTCCTTCTTATTGCACTCTTATTCTTGCAGCTTGATATTGAAGGGCTCAAGTTGTTCAATGTAACAATCTCCGATTTTTCTTTAGTTGTGAAAAAGGTCATGGATATGATCTATTTATCCTCATACATATAGTAATGAAGGTTGGTAGTATGGGAGACTTGTTTTTTTTTAAGTTCAAGCTTAAGGATGGGATCTAGAGAAGCAATTTTTGAAAGTAGCAATTTGGGAGCAAGGAGGCTATCAAATGAATTTTGTACAAGTATTCCAACCTATTTAATTTATCCTTCAAGGAAAGCATCAAGCCATCTTTCATGGAATCTCTTGTAAGCTTTGCAGGAACACATGTTGAGGGTGGGAGGCAAAAAATTACTTCCAAGGGAAAGGGAAAATTGAAGGAGAAAGTGAACAAAATCCCTCCTTTGATGTAGATTAGGATGCCTTTGTTGAGGTTCCTTTGAGCTAAACTATAAGTATGTAGACAACAAAGGATATGAGGAGAGAGAGAAGGGCTACTACCCACATGTTCTTCCCACCCCTCTTCCTACTAGAATCCAAAGCATTCAATAGGGGTCATTTTAGTTTTCTCCATCCCACCCAAGTCCAATTATTATTACCTCCAACAAACTTCATGGCTTTCACCACAAGGTCCTCCCATTTTCATGGCCTTCCATTTTAGCAACCAAGATCTCATCCTGGACCTAGCCCCACAAGTATGAGACAATTTCCAAGTTCATCCACAAGGTAGGCTTGCATTACATTTTCTTTCCTTTTATAACATAATTCTAGCAACTTGTCTTGGATGCACTAATTTTTTTCTTCTTTGTATGCATATGAATCTTGGTGGCAAGGTTCAACTTGTCATTGTAAATGTTCTTGGAAACCTCCATGTTATTTTTGTATCTAGGAACCCATATGATATTCATGCTTGGAATTGAAAGGTTGATGAATACATTGACGTAGTCTTTGATTTTGTCAAAAAGTTCTTGGCCTCTTATGGGGCCGCCTTATTATTTAACCTAGATGACCTAAGAGTTGTAAAGGAAGTCAAGTTTTATCTATAAAACTATGGCTTCCATATTTAAATGAAGTGGGTTGTGGTGAATTCATTAACATTCATGAACAGTGAGGACCCATCTCTTAAGGTTCCACAAAATCCATTAAGCTTTCATTGTATTTTTCTTCTTCTTTCCTTCAACTAAAATATATCTTTTATTTTGCAAACTCTCTTTAGATGTGCAACTTTTCTTATTAGGGTCCCGGATGGGAGCTCCTTGGGTAATGGGAGTGGTGTGGGAAGTTGAAGCAATGGGCTCCCCACTTCTTGGGGGTGTGTCCGAGGGTGCCCCCCCCCCCCCCCCCCCAGCTCCTCCTCCGTTTTTCTTTGTGTTTTTTCTGTCCTTCCTCATTGGTGATGATGAATCTCTGCTCTGATCCAGAAGAGCAAAGGAATCTCAAGCTGAATGAGTGTCTCCTGGTTACTGACAGAATTTGGGAGGTAGGGCGCAACGATCGCCAAGGATCCGGCAAGCTCGGAAGCAGCAAGCGAAACCCTAATGGCGATGGCGACGGTGCCTCTACCTCCCTGATGCCAAGCTGTTGGGACACCCCATCAGCAAGGGATCTCTTTACCCTGCCGGTGCAAGGTCCCGGCTCGATTCCCTCTGAGACAAGTGCCCCCCTCCCGGGGAGCGCTCGCCCCCCGAAAAAGAGCTCGGCTGATCGATCTCTGGCGCCCTCAGTCACTCCAAAGGAGCAGACAAAGTATCTGAAGAGAAGAGGGGAAACGCGAAAAGGCCATCTACGAAACGATGGCAGAACGCGCGGATTCAACTCTCAACAGCTACTTTCGTCAACAACACTAGAGGAGGAGGAGGCGCAGCCCGACCAGCGCCCGACTGAGTAAGTAGCCATCTCCCCCAGGTACCTCAGAAATCCCCCCCTCTCCTTTCAGGCTCAGAACTCTTTTCTGATGCCACCAGGAAGAGTGTCGGCTCTGCGGTGCTTAACGCTGAGGCGGCTAAGCTGACAGCGAGAGAAGATCTCTCGCATGCTAGAGCCCCAGCCTCAGGCGCAAGGACCACACAGAAAAGACAAGCAGCACCCGCCGTGAGGGAACCACCTCCTCCATCTCTGAACGCACACCCACGTAACGGGCCAGGAGCACCCTCCCTCTTGGGGGAGGGCACCCAAGGCCCATCGCCTATAGACTATAATCTGGAGATTGAAGCGGACTTCTCGCTAGACATGGTGTTCGATATGCAAAGGAGCACGGCTCAAAAAATGCGCAAAACGGTAATCGGGAAAACACTGGGAGGCAGAGCTTCCTACAAGGACCTACTGGATTGCCTCAAGCTCCACCTCCCAGCGCCCTTTTCAACAATAACCCTCCTAACGAGAAGATACTTTGAGACCCTCTTTGAGGATGAAGATGGAGCCAAAGCCACAAGGAAACTTGCGACAGTGGAATGGAGCGGATCGGCTCTTTCCTTTTCAAAATAATGAACAAACTTCAGACCCAACAAGCAAGGGGCAGAATCGCTCCTCACGCACTCTGTCAAGGTACAATTTCAAGACCTCCACATTCAGTTTCGCTCAGCAAAAGCTCTGACCATTATGGCCAACAGCATAGGTGAAATCCTTGACATAGAATCCCTTGATTCCTACATCAAGAGGCCGACAGGGCCCATGGTCACAGTAGAGGTCAGAGATATCAGCAAACTGGCGGGGATCATCAGGATCCCTTCCATGGCCGAAGGCGCAGGCACAGGAGACACAACAACACAGAGAATCCTTTACTCTAGGCTGTCGAATCAGTGTAGAAAGTGTAAAAAATTTGGGCACATGGCCAAGATTTGCCCACTCAACAAGTCCCCAGCACAAGGAGGGGGCATTCCTGCCAAGGCCCCTCCTGATCAGATCAGGAAGACAACACCGAAAAAAACCCTTGGTGCGCAGCGCTGGAGCTCAACCGATGCCATCATGGCAGGGAACCAGCCGGGCAAGGATCGCACACACCCAGCAAAAGGAAACCCCAACGGTGTTGAGGAAGCTGGTAGGCAAACCCACCACCTTGAGGAGCCCCAACACGTTGCTAGCAAAAACCTTGCACCCAAAGGAGGCGTAGCAAAGGAAGGAAAAATGGTGGCACCTCCCCCCGCACACGAGCTCGGTTTGGATCAGGAGATGGCCGAACATACCGCCTCCCCGCTCCACCTACTGAAAAGGACACAGCAAGGGACCTCTCCTCTTTCAAACCACGAGTCCACCCCAAGAGCCAGGTTGAACTTTGGGATCACTGGTCCGGCAATCACCCTGGCGGATGGAAAAACCGCGAGCAACAATCCATTCGCAGAGACTGGTGAGGAAGCTCATAGAACCGATCGCCTTTAGAAGCTAAACAAGGACCTCAGGGGAGGATGGACATTCCAGGGCAGGAAAAAACTGCCGATTAGGATAATCTCTCCTCGACAGGACCTAACATAGCACCTCTCACACACCCCAAACTAGCTTCCACGCCAGGTGTAAAGAGAGGGCAAACACATTCGGAGCTGCATCATACTTACTTTGAATCTTTGGGAATCCTAGTCCCAGCAGGTCAAGACTTTTGCAAGGCAAGAGTCTGGCTCGTTTTATCGCGAGACAAGAATAAGCGAAAGCAAATTTTAGTCCATGCGAGGAACCAAGGTCCCCCGAACCTTCCAATCAGCATTAGAGTGGCGAGCCCTCTGGAGGAAAGGTGGACCCAAGCTTCTGCCTAAGCGGATTTGGTTCTATGCTTGGAAGCCGAACTGGAGGAGAAGATCCTTAGGTACAAGCTCACCGTCAAGGAATGCCTCCACCTAGAGTGGAACTGGCAAGTAGAACCAAGCAGGGGAGGGATGGAATGTACCATCCTTGCCCATATACACACAGGCACAAGCGAAATCAGCGTACAAAACAAGTGCCACCTGCACTGGAAGGAAACTGATTCCACCACAATCATGAACAATGAAGTCGAATTCGCGGCTAAGGCGCATGATTTGCTCCTCAAAAATGGGCCCTCCCGCATTGACCACCAAACATACAAGCACAAGATGGCGAGCATCCTGGCTTTGCTGCTAGCTACAAGGAAAAGGAGGTACATAAGGCTAGACCTAGGAAGTGTTGAGCCCAACCTCACAGCTGAGGCAAACCCCTTCCAAGGTACCCAAATGGCGAAGCTCTTCAACCCCCAAAACTCAAAGCCCGCACAGGGTAGCCTCTAGGGATCATTCGGCCAGCAGGCCGCCCTAACTCCTCCAGCCCATGTCTGAGAGACCCCTAACGATCATCTCCCTCAACCTCAGAGGGCTGGGCAAAGACTCGCCCAAGCAAAAGCTTATCAAAGCTTGGATCACCTCTCTCCAAAACCCGTCGCAGATCCTTCTCCTTCAGGAGGACCATCTGGACGAGTTGGGCGTCTCCAACTCAACTAAGGGATTCGAATTTTGGCAAGGCAAGGCCTTCTGGAACCCGAGAATCCTAATGCGAATCTCTCAACGCACCAGCGCCGGGATCGCCATCTTGGCGGACAGGGCGACCGCGCCTCTAATCATGGAAAATGGAATCCTAACTAAGGGGAGAGTTCAGTACATAACCCTCCACCTCCCGGATAGCTTTGAGCTAACAATCATCAACACTTACGCACCCAGATCCTCCAGGGATAGGGCCCCCTTGTGGAAAAGGATAAGTGAAGCTGAGTTCACAGCCGACCACGTTATAATAGGAGGAGACTTTAATCACCTGGAAGAAGTTGATTATAGAGGTAGAGCAGGGGAAAGAGGGATGCACAGGAGGGAGGCCACCTCCTGGCACCACCTGACCCTGCAATACGGTCTGATGGACGCCTGGAACTTGGTTAGCTTCAGAAAGATGACAAAAAAAGACTACACATACGACAACGAGAGAGTAGGCTCAGGGTCAGCCGTCTCCAAAATAGACAAGTTTCTTGTCTCGCAGGAAATCGATTCTAGAGGAGGGAGAATTGAAGCCGCTCCCTCCATAAGAAGAATTTCAGACCATTCCCCTTTAGTCATGACAATATGGGGTCGCACATCCGCCCCGCCTACAGTTGCTCCCTACTTCGAGCGCTCCCTCCTAAAGGAGGAAGAGAGCAGGGCCGCCCTCCTCGAAGCCTGGGAAGGCATAGAGCCCCCTCCCAAACATGACACCGAATGGCCAAGTTGGCTAGAAGCAGCAACTGACATAGTACTCAAATGCAATACTCACCTAGCGAAGGAAAAAAACGTGCAAAAGGAACTCGATTCAGAGTGCTACAACAAAAAATCCGCCTGGCAGAAATACAACTTTGGAGTGACCCTAAGGATGAAGCAGTTAGGAGCATCCTTTTGGAAGCACGAAACCACATGGCTGACTCCCTGCAAGAACAGGTAGCCCGGAACCATCAGCTCATTGCAGCAACCTGGTTCAGGTATGGCGATACCTGCTCCAAGCAGTTCTTTGATTTCCACCGCATAGGCAGGAAAAGGACGCCGCCTAAAGAACTCACAACAAATGACGGGGAAATCACGGGCCAGGCAGACCTAGCCCACTATGTGCGCTCCTTCTATATGCACCTCTATGCCTCGGAAGCACACGCCCCCGGCACCACTGAAGCCCGGGAGGAATACTGGGCTAGCACCCCGACCAGGGTCTCTACTGAGATGAACATCGAGCTGATCAGAGAGCTCACTCTCAAAGAGGTCCAGGACACCATCATGGCGATGCCAAAGGACAAAGCTCCGGGGAGCGACGACATCCCCACTGAGTTCTTTCAGGAATTCACAAAGGAAATAACCCCAACTCAACACTGGGGCAACCTATGAGCTGATCAACAAAGGTCTCATAACCTTAATCCCCAAGTCTAGAGACCATGCCAGACTAGGTAATTGGCGCCCAATAACCTTGTTAAGCAGTCTTTACAAGATCTTGGCCAAAATGCTGGCTAGGCAACTCCAAGTTTTCCTTCCAAGCATAGTCAGGCCCAGCCAGATCAGGTTTGTGGAGGGGAGGAGTATCCTCGACAACACCTTCCTGGCGCAGGAGGCCCTGGACTGGGCTGAGGAGAGTGACCAGGACCTGGTCCTGTTACTTCTGGATTTTGAAAAAGCCTTCGACAGGATCGAGTGGGGATTCCTATTCGAAGCCTTGGCTAAGCTTGGATTTTGCAACCAGTGGATCCACTGGGTGCGTTTTGTGTACCACTCAGCCTCGTTGGCGATCAAGTTCAACGGGGTGGTGGGGAGCAGCTTCCCCCTCGCCGTGTTAGTTAGGTAGGGGTGCCCGCTTACCCCCTATTTCTTTATCCTGGCCACGGATGTGCTCGGGCACATGTTAGGTGACCAACGCTTTGGGGTGGAGGGTTTGTCCCTCCCGAGAGGAGGACGCATCATAGACCAGACCTTTACGGACGATACCGCGTTCTACTTATAAGGCTCACGCTCTAACATGGATAGGGCTCAAGGAGTCCTGAACCTCTTCTGCAAGGCTTCAAGAGCTAAAGTAAACTGGAACAAGACGGCCGCAATATGGGCCACCAGAAGAAGCAAAAATTAGGAATGGGGCCAGGAGGTGGGACTCCAATGGGTCCCGGAAGGCAAAGGGGTGAGATACTTGGGAATCCAAGTCAGATTCCATCTCCCCCCAGAAGCCAATTTTGACAAAATGTTAATCGCGCTCAAGGGCAAGCTCGTCAACTGGAGCACCTGCCGCCTCTCCCTGGCAGGGAGGATCCTGGTGGCGAACCAAGTGTTCCTAGTTTCCATGTGGTACCTGGCTGCGTGCTGGAATCCAAATCCTAGGATGTGCAGCCAGGTTTGAAGGGTCGTGAGAAACTTCATATGGGGTGGGAAGGCCACCAACGCCAGAGCGAAGGTAAATTGTGATAACCTAGTCCTCCCGACCACCAAGGGAGGGCTAGGGATCATCGACCCAAAAACCCAATCAAAAGCACTCTTAGCAAAGCTCCTCATCAGGGGCCTCGCACCATGAGGCGAACCTTGGAAAGAGCTCCTGAGGCACAAAGCTGACCAAGTCAGACTCCCGGTCCATGGCTTGGGCCCCAACACCCAAGACATAAATTGGCTATTTTCAGCCCCCAAACTCAAAAGACCACCATGCTCCCTGTGGAAGAGCATACTAGGTGCCTGATTGAGCGTGAGGCTAGGTCTGTGCAAATCAGAACCGACTAACACCGCGAAGCTACTCAGGCAGCTGATATTCGGGAACCCCCTCATCACCAACGCAGAAAGCAAACCCCTTGGACTCAGCAGCAGAAGTGAAGGAAACGCGCTCGCCAGCGCCGGCTGCACTAGGATCAGGGACTTCTGGGACCCCAAGTTGCAAGAATGGAAAGGCCTCTCTGCACTTGGGGTGAACTTCCACCCCGCCAACAGGCAGAACAAAGACCTCATCATCGCCAGTATTCCCTGGAACCCAGCCACCTCCAATAGTAGGTCGCATGTGGGGGACTGGGTCAGCAAGAGGGGAGCTCACAAGAATGTCTCGCTTGAATGGGTCTATCAGATAACAGAAGCAACCCAAACCACGGCCAGCGCCAGGGAGTTCAAAAAATCCTCTCCCGCCGGCCGCATCCAAGCCACCAGCACTCAAAACATCTCTATCCCCCTGGAGGGATATGAACCTGTCAGAGTGTTTGCCCAGGATGGACATGGAGCAACGCTCGAGCTCGCCAAAGACCTGCTGCTCCCAGGTAAAAAACCCCCCATCTACTGGACTTTCGAAACTGGTTTCATCTCTGACCTCTTGTGGGACCCCGGAGATTGGCATTGGCAAAAAGCGCAAAACATGAGAGACGCCCCCTTTTTCGGCTACTCTGCCAAGAGAGGGTACCAAAACGCAAGGAAAATCCAGCACACCCCCAACATCACCTCCTTCATCCAACGTTTAAATTTGCGCAACTCCACAGTCGCTCAAATCATCACGAGGATGTGGCACAACGCCCGCCCGCGCAAAGTCGGGGCACTCACCTGGCTAACCTTCAACAACGGTCTACCAGTGGGCACCTGGCTTCAAATGATGGGAATCCACGCCCCCTGCAAATGTTGCGAGCAAGGACTCCCAGAATCCGCTCAACACTGCCTCATGGACTACCTTCCCGCTCAACTAGCGTGGAAAGCCTTCTTCCTCGTCTGGGAGGAGTGGGAGGTGCCCAACCACCTCGCCATCACCTGGCCCTTTATGCTCCTCAGCGAAACTGTGTTTGAGGAGGACGACGACCCCCCTGACCTCCACTGCTACCACACTGGTGGATTCTCTTACCGAAGGCAACCTCTCGACATCCTAAGGAGCTTCCTCCTCTTCTACCTCTGGTCCGAAAGATGTCGAAGGCATTTTGACAACCAGTACTCTCTCGAGAGAGTCTTATTCCAGGCCTGGGAAGCTACTGCCGAGGTTGACATGGCCTCCTAGAAGGCCATTAGATCTTCTAGCCAGAGTAGAGATCAGAACATTCAGAGTTGTATCGAAAAAACTTTTAAGGCTAAATGGCTTCACGGCCACATCTTTGGGGAGGGCGGGTCTGCCTTTTTGTGGCACTTGCTCCCCCCCTTGTATTTCCTCAATTTTTCTAATGACTGAAGGGGATGTTGCCTCCCTCCCCGCAAGGGTTCACCTTGGGTAATGGGAGATTTGTCTTTTCTTCACTATTTGATGAAATTTGTGAACAATTATATTAATGTTCGGAATCAATATCTTATATATAAAAGCAAACGTGGTGTCTGTCTGTCTGTTTATGTGGACAAAAATTGGGCAGTGCCTGGAAGATTCTTCCAGTCACTACTCGTTCCCTGTGGAGCATCTGATGATGATAATAATAATCGTCTATGCATCTATCTGTCTGAACATGTCCATTCCGACCCGTTAATAGTCTCTGCGAGGCCAATTCTGCCCCCCAGATGACAAATTTACTATTGTAGGATTTTTTATGCACAAAATAGGGTGGACAGTCCAAGATTGGCTTCAATAGGTGGGCAGTCTAAGAAGTTGAAGATATCAACTTTTGGATGGGGGATGGTAGGGTGTTGGGGGAGGTATTTTTGGGATTTGGAGGGTGGGTGAAGAGATTTGGGTGCGTTTTTTTCTTTCCCGAAGGATACATGGGCTAAGGGTTTGGGAGGGTCATGATTTTTATTTTTTTCGTGGAGGGGGGGAGGGGGTGGGGTTCTAAGGGTCTTAATAGGTGGGAGTGAGAAAGAACACATTGTAATATTATGTTGGGGAACACATTGGGAACCAAAGAAAAATGAAAAGAAACCCTCCCCCCACCCCCCCCTTGGCCCCTCCTCCCAAAATTTAAAAGGAATAAAAGCAAGGCACCTTGAGTGCACCCTTGGGCCTTCCATTGGCTGCATGAAATTTCTATTCCCAAAAGAGTTCATCACCGTT
>Ga0116230_10001210_pt1 | contig 24166 bp, 16 predicted proteins | sample S1TSphfallax_3_FD_88678 | JGI IMG/M metagenome (GOLD analysis project Ga0116230, IMG submission 88678) | Host-associated microbial communities from peat moss isolated from Minnesota, USA - S1T2_Fd - Sphagnum fallax MG | ecosystem: Host-associated > Plants > Peat moss > Unclassified | place... | reverse complement strand
GGTAACTATTAGGTAAGTAGATGGTTTATACGTATGTAACGAGTGTTTTTACTATTTACCTACTAACAACCTGCTTGTGGGTTGTTAGTAGGTAAGCAGCAAAAAGAAAGGAATTGAGCTAACCACCATGGTTAGCTAATGAACTGGAACATAACAGAAAACTGTTTCCAGACAATTTATCATCCATCCTTCATGGTGTACCCATGGGTGCTGATTCACTGTGGCCCCTCTAAACCCCACCATATGAGCACACACTGATGATAATCTAAAATCTTCTACAGGGTCCAAGCTCAGCTCGGGGAAAACCCTAAACCCAAGCTGAGTTTGCAATGCGAGATAGCTGGGAAGGTGTGTCATTTCTTTCCATGCCAAAATGGATTCAATACTTCAGGTTAGTTCGAGTGTTGGAAGGTTCTTGACTTTTATGAAGAACCTCCCTTCCAGTTCAAATAAACAAATTAGGTCAGTTGTGGTTCTGGGTTGCCCAAAAATTGACCTGGAATCCAGTTCCAGGTCCAGTTCTTCAACAAACACAAAAAGCAAAATCCTGGTTTTGGTTCTAAAAATCAAACCCAGCTCTGCATAACCCAGAGCAGAACCAGTAGTTAACTACCAGTTAACCTTCAGTTAGCCCTGGTTCTAGACCTTTTTCCCCCCAAAAAAAATTCCAAATATTTTTAAAACATAAATCGTTGCTAAAAAACTCTGGTTCTGTTTCTTAAAACAAATGTGAACTCAATTATGGTTCCAAAAATGAGACCCAGTTACAATCCGGTTTTTAGTAATTGGAACCAGAACTGGTGATTCCAACAACTGGGTACCACCCCAACACTCATATTTAGTTCCGTAAGTTTGGTTCCATGACCAAACAGTTGTGTTAGAATCTCAGTCTCACAGGATTTCTGTTCTTCAGAAGAAAAACCATGATTTCAAAAGTACAAGTGTCTACTTAGTGGATAGACAACATCAATGACCAAAAAATGACATATCCCAAGTTTAATTTAGGTTTAAAAACAGACAAATCAATAAACACTAGAACAGACACATGCATATCTTATCAGATGATGCCCATAGAAAACTTTAGTACCTAGGGGCACACTCAAATGCTAAGGTTCTAACAATTTGATGCTAGGACACACTCAAATGCTAAGGCTCTAACAATTTGATACTAGGACACACTCAAATTCCAAAGGTTCAATGATTCCTTCCAAAACAAAGGGATTTGTGAGCTTATCCTCTGGTTCAGCTCCATTTACCAAAGTCAAACTCTGGGATGCATGTGTGCCAAATGATAAAGAGTGAAAATGCATAGTACCCATGGATAAATGTGCACAGCTTGCTTTCACTAAGTTAATGTGCTCCTAAGTTTGGTTTTGCACTAGCCTCCTCAGAACACAAGAAATCTGCCACTTGAGAGTACACAAGGACTCTGGACTCTAGTTGCAGAGTGAAATTTAAATTTCCAAGCATATTCCCTCTAGTATCAGGTACTTTTGTTCATTTTGGATTGGCTCCTGCAGGACAGTGTTTGAGCCCATTTAGAATTTAGATTAGCTCAGTTTCTCTTGCATCTGATTCCATGAACAACTTGCACTTGCAAACTTAACCATCCCTACACTAAATTCCTTTCTCAAATGAGTCTATTTTTCCCTAGCAGAGAACAGCTTGGATGTGCATCACAGAAAACATACAGTTCGAGAAACTCTTGTGGGCATCAATGAGATGCTACCAGATTTTGATGAGAATGTCAAATGGGACGTGAGTTGCAACTTGGTCTAGAGACTCATACAATAACCCACATCTCCAGTAATAATATCCCATTCAAAAACTTCAGGTGTTTCGAATCAATCAATCAACTGTAGACTGCAACCCCAGGAGAATTTGAATTCTGAGGAATGCCAAAGGAATCAGCTTTCAACTGGTTGACAATAAAGGATTTATCTGCACTATCTTTGTTAGGATTTCTAGTGCAGGAGTCCTACTTGCCATTTTGCATGGAAATTGGAGTGCCCATGTCCCCAAATCATAGCTCTTATTCCAAAACCCAATTGAAGTGGAGGTTTCTGGTTTGGCTGAATCTTGAATGTATAGGGGAAGGCACTGCTGTACAACCAAGGAGATGATCAGCCAACGTTGCCTTACATAAATTTGCCAGCACACCAGGCTCTTACAACCCAGCTCCAGGGATCTTACATAAAATCTGTGGAGTAGGAAGTTCTGCCTGGTTAGGCACCCTCCAAATACTCTACCAAATTACTTGGTTGTTATGAGTCCATCAATGCATAGTTCAGAGACCAACGTAAGTCATCATTCAAAAAGGAAAAGGAAAAAACCAGTTTTGTGCTTGTATATAAGCTTTTGCATGGTACATAATCCAGTCTCTGCCATGTCATTGAAGGACCCTGCCAGAGCCCAGGCTGGTATGATTTGAGGCATGGTAGGGACTAGGGACATAAGGACCTGAGGGTAATACTCACCAGCATTTTGCCAGTTTCATATCAGTTCCAATTTTGATACCGATAAAAAATTGGTCTTGGACCTAATACCAAGGCCAGACTGACATGGAGAGTTTAGAAAGAGCCCAAGACCAGACTGATATCAAAATTTTAAGAAGTACCCAATACCAAGGCTTGGTATTATGTTCAAAAGTCGACACCAACCAGACCAACAGTGGAAAGAGCAATGTTGTTTTAACAAGGTTGGAATACAAAGCTTGTGTGCCTAGGGCCAAGGCCTGCTTCTCATGTTCTGATTATGGCAATTGTTAGCTCCACAAAGTAGTCGTTGCAAACTAACAACTACTAATGCCCAGACCGAGTTACAACATAGTTGTTGCCAATTAACAACTACTGAAATGCAGGTGTGCCCAGACAAAGTAGTTTGCCAACTAACAACTACTAATACCAAGACTGAGTTACAACATAGTTGTTGCCAATTAACAACTACTGAAATGCAGGTGTGCCCAGACAAAGTAGTCTGTCTCCAACGGGTTTTGTGACTTTCAATGAAAAGTCATCGGCCAGTTATATTCGTTTCATAGAACATGAAGCACCCACAGAAAATTTCTAGTGTATTTGTAGGGTGCCCTATCCAGGGGAATTTCTCCTCAGCAAAGGGAAGGGCATTTTGAAAATATGTGAAATGCCCATCTGATGGGCATTTTGTTTTTTCCCCATGTTACTTGGTCGATAGTGGGGAAATTCTCTTTGAATAATTTTCTTCCAGTGCTTTACCTTAGGTGATTGCCTCAGAGCCAGGCGTTCCCAAAATAAGCTCTCCTTGGCTCTGCCCTGGGTTGGTGCTTATTTTGGAAACACCTCACTCCTCAGGCGTTACCCTACATATGAATTTGGGGGTCTAAAGGGAGAATTGGGTGACCTTTTCAACAATGTCCAGCTGCACTAGATGGCATGCCTATTTGGTTTAAATAAATTATCTCGTGACAAATTCCCAAATGGCCACTTATGTCTAGGGGAAGGGCAGGTTCAGGGGGTTTTTTTAATTGTTCTTGGGCATGGGAACTTAAGGATATATTCCCTCCTTCCCATCCCCACAAACCTGTAAGTTTACTACTGTAAAACCTGGTGTTGGATGGTGATTACAAACTCCACCAAACTCCCACCATGTCCCAGGGCAGTTCCTAGGATTCATAACTGTAGTTCTCAAAAATCAAATAGTTGGTTCTGATATATTACTATGGTTATCAAAAGTTCAAATACCTAATTCTGATATATAATCATTGTTCTCCTTGTTTTAAACAACTCAAATAATAGCCCTAGGAACCAGTGGTGATTCTCTGGCCAGGCAGTTCTTTGAGGTTTTTTGAAATAACCAGAACCATTGATTCTTTAATTTTGAGTTTGTTTTCACATACCAAAAACTAGTGGTTCTTTGATTCTGATTTTTTGAATGCTCAGAACCAGTGGTTATTAACAAAATCAAACCATCACCCAACAATGACTCAGACTGCATTGGGTATCTATTGGGTATCAGAGTTTGAATATTGATAGATGTCACATTATGATACCATGATTGATACCCAAAATATCAGTTATTCCTTTCGTGAGAACCGGCAACCGAGAACCGAATGAGGTTTATATCCATTGAGAAAACTGAGAACCAGTTGAGATTTTTGAATTTTCATGGGTAAGGGTATCAAGATTAAACTAATTTCAAATCCAGACCCTTGGATTTAGGGTGAATATTTTTTAATGAGGAATCTCTTGGTGGTGCTATTCCTAGCTGTTGCACATTTAGGTCTTGTGAGCCTTTTTCCAAGACAAATAAAAAGCCTTTGGAGACAAGGCCTTTCGCATCCTGGAAGGAGTTTTGCTTGTGTTGCTCTCTCCTCTCTCTCTTGCTCTCGTGCTTGCACTGCTGGCTTGTTCTCTCCAACTTTCACATGTCGCACTATTCAACTATTCTCTCTTGCTCTTGTTCAACTGATCCCTCTTTGTTTTTGATTGTCGTATTGCTACTCTCGCATGTTGCATTGCTTCACTCGAGTATCTTGCACTCTCCCTCTACGTTGATCTCATGATTCGCACAACTCTGGTTGTTCTCCCTGCTCTTGGCTTTTTGTTTTGTGTTTGCCTAGTATTACCCCCTTGCCCTTTGCTATAGGTGGAGTGTGGAGCTGCTACAAACTATTGCAGTAAATTTTAATTTTTTCTCTCATTTGCATTTTTTTCAACTTTTTCATTCATTTGATTAAGGTAAGCAGGCGGATGTCAAAACACTTTAAAATTCAGGAAAGGTTGAATCCTTGCACCTTGCTCCTCTACTTTTAAAGTTTAAAAAAAATTGTAATTCTCCACCTTGGGCCAACATCACAAAACATGCTCAATTTGGTCAAGAAACAGGGAAAATGTGGGATGTTTGGTGTAAAAGGGTTCAATGTTTGGTGATGGGTGAATTAAAACACATAAAAATTTCAAGCTTAAAATATTTTATCATTGCATCTTGGCCTCTAGAATACAAAGAAGTTTTGTAAAGCTTTAGTAATTGGCACACTCATTAAGTTTTAAATCACTTGAAACAAATTAAAAATGAGGAACACAACAATTGAACTAAAGAAAGGTCTAGAGCTATTTTTTCAAAAAAATTGAAGTAAACTATCATTCATCCATTTCTTGTGTATTTTGCGTTGCTCCTTTACTTTTGACACTTCGAAAATATTTGTAACCTTTCAAATTGCACATCCAATGACACAAAAATCATTCAATTTGGTGAAAAAATGAGAAAAATGTTAGATGATAAACATGTGTTTTATGATAAATGTAGTTTACCCTAGTTTTGGTTTTAATAGTTTAGTAGTATTTTTTATCATTAACTTGTGTTTTTTTATAGTTAGAATGTTATAACACTTATGTTTTCTATGTGTGTAGGACTCCAAAAAAAAATTTAATCAAGATTCAATATTATAAACTTTTAAAAATATAACCATTTTATTTTTTACATCAACTTGAAAAGAAAGAAAGGGGATTAAATTTTAATATATTTTTAAACCTTAAATTCCACTCTTTGATAATTGTTTGTAATATTCTTGTGTAAACAATCATGGATGCATCCTCTAAAAATGAAAATAGAATCAATGAAAGTGAGGATTGTGAAGTTTTTATGAATGATGTTATCAATGAAATCGTTGAATCCTAGCATGCAAACTAAAATGTCAAGTTGAAATACAAAAAATGAAGAAGCAATTATGAAAGGATTTTTTTTTAATTGCATATTCAAATAAAGCTTTGGAAATTTGATAGTATACTTGTTTTTTGTGTGAATGATAATTAGATTGTGAATGTTGAACATGTATAAATCATGCATTGCATCTTATGTTAGAAGAAAATGATACCCACCCAACATTGGTAGAAAACCCATTGTTGGTTGTTTATTTTTTTTCTTCCTAACTAAATGGGTAGGTTATTTATTTTATTTTTTTGTTTTTGGACCATATAAGCTTCAAGGCATCAATATCCCCAAAAATTAGAGCAATTGGTTATTAGTTTACTTCTTTACTTTTTAGTAATAAATTTTCAATTATATTGTTTAGGTAAGGTATGTATGACAAATGCGAACATTAGACACCATTTTACAATGAATGGAATTCATCCATAATGTTCATCCATAATTCCTAATTAAATTTCAGTTAATTTTTAGTTAAATCCCAATGGACTTTCAATTAAGTCCCACTTAACTCTTAGTTAAATCTCAATTAACTCTTAAAAAATCCTAGTTAATTCCCAGTTAAGTTTTAGTTAACCCCTAATTAAGTCCGAATTAATTCATAGTTAACTTTTAGTTAAATCCTAGTTAAGTTATAATTAAGTCCTAGTTGATTATTAATTGTCTCTTAGTTAAGTCCTACTTAACTCTAGTTAATTATTAATTGACTATTAATTAAGTTTTAGTTAACTCATAGTCAACTTTCAATTATGAAAGTTCTCAAGAAGTTTCCTTACTTAATGTGCACATAAAAGCCTCCTTGGAAGCTTCCTTGGAGCTAGGTATTCAAAGGGGTATAAATAGGAGCAAGACCCCTCATTTCCTTTAGTCTATTCAACACCAATTTTAAGCATGATCTTGCACCATAGCCTTGTCATGTTTTTTTCATGTTCATGTTTGCATATATTAACATAATAAATATCCATTTTCACATTTGTCTTGCACATCTGATGTTTTAGTTTTTAGTTTTTGTGTTTTTATTTTTGAATCACGTAATCTTGTCTTGTTCCTTGTTTGAAAATTAGACTTAAACTTTTCTTTTAGCCTTTGTTATTGTAGTTTTTTGTGTCTTTGACAATAGATGATTTTTTTTAAAATTATGTTTTATAGTTTTATGTTTTTATCATAAACATGTTTAAGTTTCTAGATTGATAAACTACCTAGATGAAAATTTTAATCATCCAAGTAGGTTATTAAAATCTGAAAATTCAATGCCTAGCCCATAATGGTCTAGTCAGTTCTTGAAATGATATGTAATATCTTGGTAAGTTATCTAACAATTTGCAAAAAAATCAATGATTAACCAACACTATTAAAAATCTAACCTTATCTTTTAAAAAAGGAACAATATGTTGGCCTCTCATGACCTTGTACAAGTCTATATGATACATATTTAGGAGGCTACAAGGAAGATTATTATGTGTTTGGTTGCTTTAAATGAAAAGGGGAAATTTGCATATGGATATTAAGGTTGCAAAACAATGAAGGGGGGGGGGAGGGGGGGGAGGGAGGGATCAATTTTAATATATCAATCAAATAAGGGTAAATATATACATTCAAATTCATTTCATTTCAATTTTGTTGCAAACTTTTTGTTGCTCATTTTTACATTTCTTTTTCTTGTAGTTCTAATAAACAACCAAACTTTCAAGCATAAACTTTGCGATTTACCTTTGTAAAAGTCTTTAAGAATTTGCCAATCTGCCAAGGAATTTTTCTAGCAATTTTGATAAAAAAACCAATTCTTGTGAGTTTTCAAGAATAATTTAACTTGATTTTGTGTCTAGAGTCAAATGTTTCTATTTAAAGGAAATAAGGTGATTCTAGAATTGATAGATTAGTTAGTATGTTCATGATCCTTTACATTATCAAGGTGTAGTCCAAGTTGTATGTATGATTTAGTTCAAAATGTAATGCAAAGGTCTTCATGCTCATGAATATTGTTTCATTCTTTTTATAGGGTTATCAAGGAATCCTAACATTAACCAAGGACTAAATGTGTGTTGAAGGACTCCTTGTACAACCCATGACAATGGACCGAAAATGTTACTAGGAATTATTCTTTGGTTTGGTATCTTTACTTTGTTTTATTCCTATCCCATTAGTCTTCATAAGTTCACATGACCTTAGATCTTGCAATGATGAATTTTCATTATTTCCCAAGATCCTAATCTTTATCTACAAAACTATAATGCACTATTAGGAATCCAAGATTGCACTTGGTCTTAATAGTAAGAACTTAATATTGTAGCTAGTTTTGATATTAGGATCTCAAGATTGTACTTAATTCTAGTACCAAAATCTCAAGTTTACATTTAGGAATTCAAGACATTTGAATTGTAAGACCACATTAACTTCTACTTCTTATCCAGGAAGTATGGTAAGTATATAAAAAATAAGTTCTTAGTCCAGGATTGTGAATTTTTTATTCAGGAATAACATCCTAGATTTGGATGGTAGTTGTATATACTCAAGACAAATGGCATTCAAGTAAAGATATAATGTTTCAATCTAACTTTGGAATGAAAGTGCCCAATTTGTTTCCAATTTTACATTTGATGTGTTTGTCCTTTCCAAAGAAGTTGTCCCTAATCCATTAAGTGTTTTTCTAAAGGATTCATATGTTGGTAGTAGGAAGGGAAGGCTTCTCAAGTAGCTTAGAAGTGGAGGAGAAGGAAATAGTGTTGATTACTAATACATGTTTTCTCATCAGGTATCAAACACATCATGACGCTATAGTTTGTGAGCTTGCAAGCACTTTCCTAAATTAGCTTAAAAATAAATTCCCTTAGGTGAGTATTCTTGTGTCGTTGCAAGCTTCTTGGGCTCTATTAACACATAAGTGTTAATTTGTCTTTCAATAACTTTCATAGCATGTTCCAAAAAATCTATACTATGATTTTCACTTTTGAATTGGGTTTTTTTACCTTATGTCCTCATGTATTCTTTTCAATTCCCAAGAAAATGGTGTTAGTGTTGTGAATGGATAGTGCTTTAAAGAAGCATTATTGAACAATTTGTAAGATTAGTTTATTGTGGCAAATGGTGAGTCATAATCAATTTTTTGCACTTCAATCCATCAATAGGTGTGTGATTGGATAACACAAGCTTTCTTGCTTGCTCCTTCCACCACTCAAGGCCTCTTGCAACTATGCTATTAGTCCATGTCATAAGTCACTTAACAACAATTTGGAAATTGAACAAAACATGGATGTTTTTAAACATCTAAAGTTTGATATGTTATTAGTTTGATAGGTATATGACCCAATCCAACAATGCTTTAAACTAGTATGGTTGGTGGGGTTGGGTGGAAGAGTAGGAATATATCTGGCAAATGGGTACATGGTAAAAATTAGCACATTCAAGTGATATAATCTCACTATTGTCTGAGAGTTAGTTGGATATGAATAATTCAACTCAAGCCATAGTATTTGCTTTCAAAGCAGCTACAACAACAACTATAGGGGATGATTTTAGCCATGATAAGAAAAAGATTTTTTTTGCAAAAACTAGGTATTAATTTAATCGGTCACAATTTCCAAGTTATCCACATCTTGAGTTTGCTCATAAATTGTGGTTTGTATGATCCCAAGCCCTCTAAATCTTAACTTTTGGGTAGAGATTGCATTCTTCCAATCTTTATTCCTTTCACATGGATAAGTTAGGTCTATGATCTATTCCACACCTCCCTTCCGTCATGGAATGTCTTGAACCTTTAATTAGAAAATTTTGGTCTCCCCCAATAAGGGAGTTTTATGATGAGTAATGACTTTGAGTGTTGTTTTTATAAACAAACTAAAATATGGATCCTACCTTTTAAATTGCCAAAGTCATTGATATTGTGACTTTTCATAACCATCATCCATTATATCCATCAAAGTCTCATGAATAATCACGTTCCAATTATTTAACTTTGTCAAGCAAGAAAGGCATTCAATATACCACATATATATTTTGTGCACCTATTTCTCCACTCAAATAGGTGCAATGGAGGTGTAGTATCTATCTATTACTTATGAAGGAATGGCAATAGGATGAAGAATGTTTCATCGAAGATTTATAGAAGAGTCGAGAGGTGTTTTACCCTCTTTTACCATAGATTGAATGTCATTAGTGTTTGTAGATCTTTGTGACATTACTATAGAGCACTACTATGACTAGCACCTTCCTATGTGGAGCTGAACCCACCTTCCTCCTCCTCCTTGAGTTTGTATAAATGCAAGTGAAATAGATGGGGTCATCATTACATGAATCATGCCTAATGGCAATTGTTGTTATTTGTTGATTATAACATCATCTGCACTATTTTTTTCACTACCTAAAAGGCTTGAAAGGCCACCTTGCACGAAGGTTCTTGTATATTGGTTGCACCAGAATGGAATGTATTATGTGGCCATGACATATGAGAACCTTGGGTTATTAAAAATAAAGGAATTAATACTCCAAAAGTACCCCCCACCTACTATGGAGTCAAAGAAAGTCAAAGGAGGAGGATTGATTTATTTGAGGGTCTATAAACATGAAGGTATGATTGTCATACTCTTGGGGCCTAGTTGTTACTCCAAATGTGTTCTTAAAAAAAAATTGGTTTTTTGAAATTGTAATAGGACTTCACTTGTTTGGGCATGTGGGTGACACTTTGGCATAGAAAAGTACATTAGATGGGAACATGCACAACAAGGATGAAAATGATGGGGTTTGGTTGTATGGGGAGCAAGATGGTGAACAAAGATTTGTTGTGTCAGGGTTGCGGTCTTTATGACATGTATCCTTTGAAAGAATTGAAATACATTTTCAAGAACCTATGGTTCTGTTTAAGTTCAAATCTCATGGGCATATAGGTAATGATTTGGCGTAACCAAACACGTTGAACTGGGATGAAAACTTCAATCATGAACATGATGGAGATTGGTCGAATGGTAGGCAAGATGGTGAATGTAGACTCCTTGTGTCAAAATTTTCCCCTTTGGAACATGTTATTTGTTGCAAGATTATAAGTATGAAGGTTTGAAATAGTTATACAATGTTTTGCGAAAGTAGGACACTCTAGTATTTTGATATGTATGTTCCCTTTCAATTTGGTTTGTGATCTACAAGCTATTATTGATGCATAGGAGTTTGTGTAAAAATATGACCACATTCAAGGATGAAACTTTATCCTTGAGATTTGTTTTTGGGAAGGTGATTTCCTACTTAAGATGTTATATACCTACCTAGGATTTTACACAATTTTTTTATTCCATGAATGAATTTATCTACTTTGGTCACATGTCTTGAACTCCTAGAATTATTGTTCAACACACTACTAGAAATTTTAGGTTTTGCAACTATCATTTGCAACTAAAATTTAGTTACATGCGACACATGCAACTGCAAATTTGTGTAGTTGCTTAAAACAAATTGCACATGACATTTAGTTGCATGCGACACTACGTATGCAACATGTATATACAATGTTAAATATACATGTTCATCCATACATATTAATCCAAATGTAGTTGCACCTTATGTGCAACTCTCCTTGCAACTACAATGTAATTAATAAAAATATGACACGTGTTTCAAAATTGGACAATTAGCTTGTGGACACGTGTCACTATTTAATAATTGTTGTGTTTTCAAAATTAAAAACTCATTGGATAAATCTTAATCATTAAAGTTTTTGCCACTAAGATGATGACATGTGGCACACCATGGAATATTCATTAACCATTTGACGTGTCTCCATTTTTTTTATAAAAAACACCAATTACATGGTGACATGTGGCAATTAAGGCCCACCTTTTTTATTTTTAAATATTAATTAATAAAATTTAAATCGTCCAATTTATGGCTAACGAGATGTTAACACATGTTGCCTAGGTAGGTAGGTAATTATTAAACCCTATTAGGTAAATAGGTTTGTTTAGGTAGGTAAGTAGGTTGAACATAACTAGATTTAGGCTATATAGGTAAAATTAAAATAATCCAATTTTATTTTAAAGATTATATGTTTCATAAAGGTCAAGTTTTTTTAATTCATTCATCCCCAATGGCATTTGGTATTCCATTGTTACAAAGTTATTGTTCATAATTATATAGTGAGCCAAATAGATGTACTTGTAGGTTAACTCCTGTAGCCTATTTACATTAATAGTCTAACATAAATAATAAAATTTAAATATATAATACCTATTGATTATATATATATAATTGATTATCATTATAATTGTAATAGACATTTAATTGATAATTATGAATATTTATTATAAATTTTAATATTATCATATTAATTGATTCTTAATTTTTTTTAAAATAAAATTTACATTTTCTGAAAATTATTCCAAAATAAAATAAATTCAAAATGTTTTACTTGCCAAAAAAAAATTCAATATATTTGACAAATCAAATTTAAAAAATTGCAATATATATTTAAACCATGGTTTAATTTAACTTAATTTAATTTAGCATAATTTATTTTAGTCATAATAAATATAATCTAATTTAGTTTAACCATAAATATAGCCTAACTTAATTTAGCCATAATTGGTTCAGCCCAATTTAATTTAGCCATATTACTTTCATATTAATTTAATTTAGCTTAATCTAGTTTAGCCATAATAAATATTTTTTAAAAAATTAGCCAAAAAAATTTAACCTAACTTAATTTAGCCATAATTAATTAGCCATGGTTAATTTAAATTAACCCAAGTTAGCATGGGGTTAACCTTAATAGTAAAGGCACATAATATTATTATACATAATTTATGTAGATATATTAAGTATAATAATTTAAGTATGTATAAATTTAGGCCATTGTTTTTATGACGTGTCTATGTTGTACACATTTAGTTGCATGCTAGTTGCATAGTGATTGGTTACAAACGACAAGATTTTTAGTAGTGAACAAGGCCATGTCTTTTGACCTTAATGTAACCCTAATGACACTTCCACTAACACCACCACAAATATGGCAAATGGTTAATTATAAACCTTATCTAGGATGCCCCCTTTGTGATGTTTTGCTTATTGCAATTATCACACAACTTGTGAATAGCGTAGATGGCCCACATCACAAACTTACCCTCCCATGGTTTGATAATGGAAATTGTGCAAAATCAGTTCTTTCATGAGTTCATGTTTTTCACACATGGATTTTGTGCATTTAAAACACGTATGATGCACATAAACAAAATGGAATATTTTCATCCGCATGGAAATATTCCACTCTATTTATACATGCATCATACGTGTTTTAAAGTCACAAAATCCATGTGCAAAAACACAAACCCATGAAATAATTAATTTTGTGCAAATTTGGAATGAACCTATGAAGCCTATAAATTTTTGATGCATTACATAAACAAGGTTGACTATGTCCATGTGAACCCATAACAAATCATACCTTTAGTGTCAAGGTGGAATGTGTGATTCTATTGGAATGATCAATAATTAATAACATAAAACAACATCTAAATCAAGCAAAATATATAGACAACTAAAATAGGTTCATGTCTACATTTTGACAATACACTTGCAACCACCAGCATCAAAAAAAGTAGAGCCAAAATCACGGCATGCTTAGCAAAGACAATTAACATGCAATCTTTTAGGTTTCCATCAAGCCAAGGTAAGTTGCAAGTACCAAGGCTTCAGGATCTTTCTTATTTTCACGTCCACAAATGCAACAAACAAGCTCATTGTCTTCCTTTTATGTGACCTTCTCATCAATCTAAAGATTGTCTAGCTTCACATTCCAAAAAAAATTCATGCCACAATGCAAAATACATGATTCCATGATACATACAAAGATGCCAATTTTCCATGGTTGAAATAAGCATCTACCATAACAACTAAAAAGCTTATTGCCATCATTCGACAAAAGCAAGCCAATGATTGCATTTGGAGGCCATACCTTTTGGCCATCAATTTTCATCTTAACATGTCTATATGCAAGGGTCTTTCCTTTGAACTCAAAGTCAAGCAGTTGGCACAAGAAGGCACCTGAAACTACAACCCTCATTACTATGATGATTTTGTGACAATTCTAGCTATAATTAACTTTGGCTTTCAAAATTTTTAAAAAGAAGCAAGGTGTTCATACAACTATGAATCCACCAATTTGATCCCACAAACCCTTTTTCCACATTTTTTTCTATTACACAAACTAAACAAGAAAAACACCAATAATCTTGGATCAAGTTCCTTCTTGTTCCCAAAAAAAGGAACTATGATAATGTAGCTAATATTAACACATGCACACACACACAACAACTGCATGGACACTAGCCACAAATACTTTCTTGAAAACTCCAAATTGGTTACTAAATCATCTTGTAACCATATCCCTAGTTATTGATGGTAGGTGTCATAGGAAGTGATGAAATAGGATGATAAAGAGGGTTGGACAAAACATGTTTTCCACATGACAAGGCACGTGAATGCAATAGCAACAAAGAACTATCCATTGTCCTTGTGAGAAGGTGCAAGAGAATGGAAAATCAACATTTACATGTCAATGTGCACAAAAGACAATTTGCTTTCATTAGAACTCCACCCTAAATGCCACTAACTTGGAACATAATATGTTCAAAAGTTACTTGGAAATCATTTTCACAATTGATAAGCTATTTGCTTATTCCAACCTAGGTAAACAAAGTCTATCAAGTTCTTAGGTTAAAAAACCTAGATGTCAACTATGTCTACAAACATGAAAACCCCAACAACTTGCATGAGGTAGGATGCATGAATAGATTTACTAGAAATTGCACCATTTATCCACTAGGGCCCAACATCAGTCTTTATTTAACACAACAAAAGTGAAGCTCACAAAATAGTAACCCTCATGAGAATTGAACTATTGCCATATTCATGATTAAGAAAGTAATAACAAGGTGAAGTTGATAAAAGCCTCTTTGTCTTGATTCTCTACACACTAGGTACCTTCTACAACAACAAATTTGATTATTAAATGCCTTTGTGCATAAGAGATGTCTTGGAGTATGATCATGAATGCTTGAATCCATCACAAGCTTTCACATAGCTTGCAACACATAAATGTTTTTCTCCATGTCAAGAATTGGACATAAAAATTATATTAACCTACAATGTAATTTGTGGAGATGATGTACATGAGAGCTTTTACTTGAGTTCCAACAAATGAAAAATCATTATCTTAGGATGCCAATCAATAACTCAACATCACCAATGCTACAAACCTAGCACATTTGGAGTGATCAATGCAATCTAAGAGTATCCAATAACTCATGTAGAGAATCACATAACAATACATCATTGACCAAAAAGTTACCCTTAAAAGAAATGAGCAACAAAATTTGGATGTGAAGCCTTAAGTGGCCTCAAAGGGGTCAAAAGGGAAGACTGGAAAATGGCCATTGCTCGCCTTCCACAAATCCCATTAGCACAAGGGAAGCTTCAACAAGGGAATCACAACATGGCACTTGTAATTATACAACCCTCACTATTGTGACATTTCTAACTACTTTCAACTCTAGCCTTCAAGAATATGAAAAAGAGCCAAGGTGGACCATGAATCCATTAGTTTGATCCCACAAACCCTCTTTCTACAATTGTTTATATTGCACAAACCAAACATGAAAAACACCAAATGTCATGGATCAAGCTCCTTCTTGTTCCATAAAAATTAACTATGATAATGTAAATGTAATTATGCATGCGTGGTTACTTTTATGGAGAGATTTCCATTACTTTTCAACAAACCAGCTTGGTCCCTATCCATTTCAATATATGCACATGTCCCCAAATCTATGTTTTTTTGGAGAAGTTTTTTACACGTTAAACTCCACTGCTATAGAGAGTGTTCCCTATAATTGTCATGTTACACAAACCAGGCTCAAAATCTCACCATAAATGTGGCCATAGATTCGTAAGACTAACATGTTCCTCCACATTGATGACAATAACCTCCTCCCTCTCCACCTTGTGACATGGTGAACAAACAAAACCCACTAGCATTTACAACCTAGGCAAGGCAAGACGTCTTGCTTGGGTTTGGAAAGAAAGCAAATGAAGATAATTTATAACGGAAACAACTTGTTAAAAGCAGCAACATTAGTAACACAAAAAAATAGGTTAGACATAGTCTTATCATAGGTGATATAATATTAAATTAACCACCATTAAACTTTTGAACTTTAACCCATTATTGTCCAAGGTTGTCAAAATGGATATGACACAACCAATTTGCATTGGACGTCATGTTGGTGTTTGTCATGATGTGTCCGTTATGTTGGTTAAGATTGATGTAAGGAAAAATTTCAATACATGTAGGCTACCCTTGTTATGCATGGCAACTATAAACAAATTCAATCACCATAGGATTAGCGACCAAAAACAAATTTGGCCACCACAACTTTTGGTTACCCACTTTTGATCTCCACAGTTGGTGACCAAATTTTTTTAGTCTGCCCAAAAAACATTTGGGATTTGCTTGAAATTTTTTTAGTGATTTGATCAAGAACGGCCATTGATCCAACAACTTAAAATATTATAGTCATTGCCCAAAAACATTTTAGGCATGCCCAAAAGATTTTGTCACTAACTTGGGCAATCAAAAATATTCAATCGCCATAATTAGCGACCAACAATGATCGAATTTTTTGGGTAGTTCTTGAAAACATTTGGGTAATGACCAAATTATTTTTTAGTCTTTGGATTGATGGCCATTCTTGATTGAACAACTTAAATTTTTTTGTGCAGCTACCAATTTTTTTTTAACTGCCCAAAATTCTTTGTGTAGATCAAAAAAAATTTGGTCACCAACTATGGTGCACAAAAATGGGTGACCAAAAAATTTTGATCGTCAATTGTGGCAATTGAAAGTTGGCAACCAAATTTAATGTTTTGGTCATTACAATTTGACCGAAACATTAAATTTGGTTGCTAACTTTCAATTCACAACGACCAAATGACATTATATTCAATCACCATTAACTATTTTATGAGCAACTTGACTTCGTTTTGACCTAGGCTGACCCTACATTAACATGATGGAGGGTTGCATCTACATCTAAATGTGTCCGTCACATCATGACGGACACATGGACATAGTGATAACCCTATTGTTGTCTTGTACCTCAAACATAATAGCATATTCAATAGAAAAATAATGAAAATGCGAATGTAAGGCTCTTGAACACTGGAAGATTATTTACATGTGTGGTGGTCTAATTACATTATAGGTCTTACACATAAGAACTAAACTTGGGTTGTAGCTGCCAACAAAATGCGGGTCAATGCCATGTAATCCTTGGCATTGTTCATGATATTTTTGGTCATGTGGTTGCTTTGCACATATACTTTCAAATTACCCACATCACAAAAATCCCATGCAAATTTGATGCATGGCTAGAGGTTTTTCACACTATGTACCCATCCTAGTGGCACATCAACTTTATCACCAACAAATTGTTGAACAATTACACCATGTAAGCACAATGAATCTAAATAACATTGTGCTCGATTCATGAAGCTGAAGCACCTTTTCTTGTTGAAGATCACCATCATTTTCTTTTGGTTGGTTAGTCATGTCATTTATGTGTTCAATATTTTCTACTTCACCATTGAATACATCCATGACATGAAAGGTTTCTTGGAACATGTGTGCCACCTCCAATCCAACATCCATAGAATGTTGATGAACATTATCATGACTTGCAATAGTAGCACCATGGGATTATGGGTTGGTTGGATTAGCATATCCTAGAATTTGATTATCCATGTGGCCTTTCCCAAAAGTCATCATCAAACTTTGTAGGACCATCCCCCTTCTAAACACGGCAAGTTGGGAACCACCCAAATTGTTACAAATGTGTTCGATAACCATTGATGTTGTGAAACCACAAGCCTTTATAGCAATTACATAAACAATGTATCCTATTTTGGTCAGATGTTTTGGCATGATGAAGTTCATGAAACCAAACTCTATCATCACATGCTTGAACAACCTCTGAATAATTGACCTCGTTGACAAAGTTAGGTTGGTTTATATCCATGATGTCGTCTAAATTGTTATAGCATCCAAAAATCAAATCTCACAAGATCCCATCACAATTTAACATCTCACAACTTAATAGTGGAAATTGTGGAAAATTTATTCATTCATAATTCGTTTTACACATTAATATCGTACATTGAAAACACATTTGACACACAAATTTATGGGAAGATGTAAAATTTGTGTGACATTTGTACGTTCATAAATTTGTAATTCATCCTCCAACAAATTTATCCATGTGTCAAATGTGTTTTCAACACATGATATTCATGTGTAAAGTGTACAAACCTATGAATAAACAATCTTCACACAATTTTCATTATTAATTTGTTGCATGCTAAACTTGTGATGGGGCAAGTAACAACATGCACATAAAGATTCATGGCTATGGGTGAAAGCATGAAATAAAAAGCTAGTGATGCCAAGGTTATAGTCCTTTACAAGGATTACATTTTCCACTTGGCAGTTTTCTATTGGTTTATACTGCATTTTTCACACAATTTTTCAAACATAATATCAAATTTGAGGCCAAATATAACATATAAGATGGTAAAAACTCAATTTTTTTTGCATCAAGCTTTAGATTATAATCAAATCTATAACTTTACTTTGGATCATGATTACAAATTCAAAATTATAATAGTGCTTAAAGATGTATGAATATTAAAATCTAAAAGTGTATATGTATTTTTATTTTTTTAATGTTTTGAACATATGGATCCCTTCTTGTGGAATATACTAAAGTTCACAAAAAAATTGAAACGATTTGGCAAACATTTGATAAGGAAAAATGACTTTTGAAACAAAAAAACCATATGTCCACATGTTTTTTTTATAGTGTTTTAAACATATAAAAAGACTTGTGAAACATGGTGAATTTTCATGAAATTTTTGTAGTTGCAACTTTGAAAGTATAAGAATTTATTTCAAAAATTAAATGAAGTTTTTGATATATAATGTTCTTGTGGTGATTTTTCAATTTAAAAAAAAATAGTGTTTAAAGACTGTCCACACACTTTGTGGCTCTTTATTTCATGTTTTCACCCCTATGTGAACTTTGCCAACACATGATTCCATTGTCTTTTTGTTTGGCTCTGAGCATGCAGCCTCTCTGCTTAGAATGTATACCTATGGTGTCATATGTACTGGATTTAGCAGATCAATCATCCAATTAACATTGAATTTATATGAATCATGTTAATGCTTATGATGAATATCAGTGGGAGAGCCCAATAGTAATGTTTCCAAGATTAAATGTGTTCCTAACATTGCGCAACATCATAAAAAATCATGTTTTGTGATAAAAAAATGGATATAGTCTTGCCTACCTCACTTTGTGATGATGTCAAATGGTGTGAATTGTGTAAAACTCACACAAAAAACACCCAAGGGTAGCACATTTGTTAAGCAACCACAACCCTTCAAAACAATGAATCACCCCTCCCCTTGAATTCAAATGATGAATACACATCACACCCTTATCAAATAAATTCAATACTTTAAACATCAACAACCACATTAATAAACATGAACATTTTTGAAAATAACTTTGAATATGTTATACCTTAAGCATGCATCTCATGTGACAGGCAATTCGCAAACCTATGAAAACTTGGCGATGAAAAAGATAGAAAACCATAATTTTGTTTTGGATTATTCTTGAGATTCACCCATTAAACAATCAAGGGACTGTATTGTGCAATAATCCCATTAATTAAAGGTTAAATCATCAAGATGTTGTTCATTAGCCCCTAGAATAATTATGACCATTAAATATGCGTGTTTCAATCATAAGGAACATAAATCAATCAAATGGCCACATAACTCTAGTGTCAAACACTCATAAATGTTAACTATGTATGACATTGCATTCATTAGTAGAACAACCCCATATTGTGATTTGTCCAAAGTGACTAAAATTGTCATTTGCGACTATTTTGGTCTATTTTAGTGACCAAAAAGTTGTAAACGACACTTTTAGTCACCTTGGACAAGTCGCAATATGGGCTTTTTTCTATTAGTGATTTACCAAGAAAACAAAACAAGTTGTTGAACATCATGAGGTGGACTTAAATAGGTCAGAAGAACAATTTAAGAATGACATAAGCCCTATTGCATAAGAAATTACCTTGTTGAAACTCTCCCTTTCAATGATTCAAACTCTAGCATTGTGATATGCCCTATAGCCTCAATCCTCCCAACCCTAACTTGCCTTTCCATTGTAATTCATTTTGGATCCATCTCATGCATTGTCCATTGGTCATCTTGGGCTAAGGTTGTTACCTTAGCCATCCCCCCATCAACTAAAATTGTACACCATAAGGCCAAATTTGACCATGATGTCAAATGGGAATTGTTGCCTTAACAAGGGCAGCATTTTGGAAGTTCATGTTAAACCTAACCCTAAAAAATTGAAGCATTAAAACCAAACTTAGCAAGAGAAGAATGTGTATATGGGATTGATGTGATCTATTTAAATAATAAGCTACAAGTAGGCAACACATGCATGGACACATCAACACTAAGAACCTAAATGTGATTATTAAGTATTAACAACACAATATAATGTTGAGCAACTTCACACAAAAATAACACTAATAACTTAAAATAACAACCCAACTCAATGTTAAACACCTTATACATGTGTGAATTGCCTTTCAACATGTTGCCACTTTGGATATGGGTTTACTAATCCAACATGCAATTTCGCTTATGTTAAAAAAAATGGTGGATGGACATAATAAAACATGCACAAAAGGTGCATAATTCTACATTAGTAATGGTATTTACTTTATTTGTAAATGATACTTACAAAAAATGAATGGATACATTATATCCATTGCTTACACTAAAATGAAGGAAGAAACACAAGACCATATTATAAATTCACAAATGAAGGAAAACATATATGTGGTCGACCTAAGAGACGCATATTGTTGTACAACATTGGAAATTAAAAGGTCTAGATTTGTAGAACCTTGGAAAATGGTGATTAAACTATAGTGATCTGAAATTATATATTTAAGAGGCATTTCCTTTATCCATTTCATCTAGCAACCAAAAATCCCAAAATCTTTAGGAGTGTTAAACTTTAAATAATGGGAACAATGACAACTACATTTTACAAGATGCCCAACCGTCTTTTCAAAATTAACATGTTCAATGAAAGGCAAAATTACATCGTAGAACTTAATGCATTGGGGACATTCTCGACCTAGTGGGACTTGCCTCTTTTCCTTTCCATGCACATAATCCACAAACTTGAAGGCATGAGGGCTCCCAATGACCACTTTTTGCCTCTTAAAACTTTTTCATTCTTGGATACTTGGTGTGTGGACTTCAAACCTAACTTGACAAAAAGAACTAGAGCATGGAAACAAAATAATCCAACTAATTTCATTCATACTAGTAAAGTAACCACCAAAATGTTTCAACTTCATATGTATCAATCCAACTTAATCACACATTAAAATGGAAAGAATTGAAGATTCAAACAAAACTTTTACACGCAAAATGTTTTTAATGGAATAAACATGGAAGACATCAACAACTTTTAACAAGAAACAACATCATAATTGTTTGAGGACAATATTAAGTGCATGCATTTCATCTATGGATGAATTAAAAAAAATTATTACATTCTGACTTGGGGGGATTGAGATTGGAAGTGGCGTTGTTGTGGAATATTTAGATAGTAGAAGCACAGTGGAAGTGGATGCCCTTGGAACTCCACTTTCATGCATTTTTGGGCTTTTTGACTCATTTGGTATCACAATTTTTGATTTGAGTTTGGGCACATGCAAGCTAGGCCTTAGATTTAATGATAAATTCTTCCTACCATGGTTCATAGAATCCCTAGTGGGCAATTCCATTGTCTTAGAGAGGGAATTGTTATCTTCATCATCAAACACCATGGCTTTTTGTTTAACATGATCTTGTTGTTTATGCATGGTTTGGCTCCTTTGTGCTTGCAAATGTTCGTGTAGGAGTTCAACAAGGACATCATTTTCAATAGCTTCCCATGAGTTAGGTAGGTATGATTTGCTTGAAAATGAAATGTTCAACGTTATTGACACTACTATGTGTAGTGTCTAGCATGGAAAGAAACATTATGAGCAACATGACCACCAAATTATCATATGGTGTGGAAGATGACTTAGGTAAGCCATGGCTTGGAATTGGTGCCATCTTGTGAGCCATAATGTAAGCCACAAAAAGTTTTTGGGTCCTTGGTAGGCAACTTTCACCAAATGTTGCAAAATATGGTCAACCTTTGATCTTGAACCCAAATTCAAAACAAACATGTAGGTGAAATTCAACCAACAATTGATTGCATGCACAACCCTAGTACAAGAGAATCACCAAGATTATCCCCCAAAATAATGCATTCAATTCAATATCAAAATAAACATATGAATGAATTTCAAGCAAGAGTTCACCAATTCACAATTGTAGTTCTAGAGAGAAACCAAGCTTAGGTTGTTTAAATCAATATCTTAAACTTAAACATAAAACTATAATAATTGGTAAGTAGCCAAAAGTTCACTAGTTCACAATTCTACTATTAAAAGAGGCCAAATGTAGCTATAAAAATATTAAGTGATTAAATTAAAGTTTGAAAAAAACTAATCAACTAAACAAACTAAAAACTCAACAAGCTACAATGAACACATTCAAGCTTGACACTTTGTGTGCATGAGCATGGCAACACAATTTTATTTAAAGCCAAGGTAGGATTTAATGCCATAAAATCCCCCACTCCTATGTTTGTGACACATGGCTCCATGGCATTTGAATTCACAAGGATGCATGATGCCATTTTTTTAGTGGATTATATAATTAAATATGAGTTAGAAAGTCCATTTGTGACGCACCCTTAAGCTCCTTGATAGACTCAACTATGAGTCAAAAATGAAAACAATGAAAGGATAAGTAGTTGGGGTACGCTCCCTAGTTTGCAGCACTTCAAGAGTAAGGGTAGATGATGTGCATGTAAGGATATTTATTTATAACTTTTGAAATGGTGGTATAAGAAAATGATAACTATCACCATAACTTTTTTGTAGGTAGCTTAAAAACCCTAATAATAAACGCCAACCCAATAATAAACCTCATTTTAAAGTTAGCTTACCTCTATATGTGAAGAGGCCTTAAGAAACAAAGGATGCTAAACTACCCCCCACAATTATTTTTAATAAAGCATTTTTTCCTCATATAGAGGAAATTTGATAGGTGAAGTGCAATGAAGGCTTGTATTTCAATGGCCTCTTGTAGGCTGCTAAAGAAAATAACTTTGTACTAAAAGACAGCCAAACGGCCCTTCCCAAGGCATGGTCTCATTCAAACTTGGTGATGTTGGGAGGACTTTTTCTTTTCTTTTTTCTAAAGGAGGGGGGGGGGGTTGGAGGATGGGTGGTATTGGGGAAAATAATTGAGTTTCCTTACGTACCTGGTCAACAAATCTAATTTTGAAATAGGTCAAAATGGTATGTTCCAGTCTCTTCAGGACTCCAGTCTCTACACTCCCATTTTCCCCAACTCTATTTTTGCTAACTTTCACAAGTAGGCTAACAAAGTAGCAACCAAGACTTTTGGAAACTCTTTGGCCCTTGGACTGAGTTTTGTTTGATCTAAACTTTGGGAATGTTGCAGACTTTTAAAGATAAAAAGTGCTAAAAGTCACTGATTTTGGCCAAGGGTTTTTTTTCTTTGGGTTTTTTTTCCCCAGTTTTGTCCAGTAGGTGGACTGGCGATCATCCACAAGGAATGAGACAAATTTGGCAACGACAGTAAAGTATAGGGTGGAATCCTGCTCAGTTCATGACCCATAGTAACTCATTGTCTAAATATGTGGAGATGTGACCTTTTTTTCACTCAAAATATGGTGACTTTTGCAGTTTTCCTTCCCCAAAAAGGCCTTTTACAATTGGTACTTCATTTTTCTTCTGTCGCCCCAGTGCCGCCCAAAAAGAAAAAAACTCTTATTTTGTGACTTTTCTATCACCATCTTTTCAAAGAGAACTAATGACATTTGCAGCATTTTCTTCAATAGGTAGTCTTGCAAGAGTAGAGTAAAACTTAATTGAAATCAACATTAGCCTCAACAATAAGTGTATCTAATTAAAAAGTTTAGGTTGTATGATTTGGAGAACCATTTCATTTTGGGGGAGGGATTGGAACTTTGAGATTTGTAAAAGTTGTTAAAATTGGTGGAATCATTTTTTGGTGAACTCTTTTGAGTTCAGGAGACTTTAAGAGCTAGTGCTCTTTATGATACACCCAATAGTTTCCATAAATTACCTATGTTGCTTATATGATGTTCTTTATTTCACAATCTTTTGTTCCATATTTATTCACTTATGTTTTTACTCTTCTATGTGACATACAATCAGGCCAACTGGAAATGTAAAGGTATATTTCTACTTTAGG
>Ga0116230_10001207_pt1 | contig 24196 bp, 25 predicted proteins | sample S1TSphfallax_3_FD_88678 | JGI IMG/M metagenome (GOLD analysis project Ga0116230, IMG submission 88678) | Host-associated microbial communities from peat moss isolated from Minnesota, USA - S1T2_Fd - Sphagnum fallax MG | ecosystem: Host-associated > Plants > Peat moss > Unclassified | place... | reverse complement strand
TTTTTGAAGCCCAACCTTTGACTAACTTCCCATCTACAACTTGTTCGACACCCAACCAATAGCTGGTTCAACTTGTTTGACACCCAACTAACAATTGACTTGAGCTTTGGCCCTAAATAACTATTCAACACCTTGACAACTGATGCTCCTTTTACTTCTAGATTCTATAAAATAATTGGTGTCTGTCTGCAAATTTTTGATTTGGTAATTCGTGATTGGCTGGAGCCCCTTCGGTCCCTTGAGAGCCCTTAGCCAAAAATATTTCTCACATCTAAGTTTAATTATTTATATTTTTTGCAACCCCACCCCATAAAACTGAAACTGTAAATGGTTGGAAGACTACTATTAGCAAACCACCTGGACCAATCATTATGATTGGCCAACCAGAAACACGAAATAATAGTTAGATCATATTAATAATTACATTCTTCTCTCATTGGTGATAACTTTATTGCTTCAACAAACTGTGCCAAAACCATTTTGTTGGGACAACATAAAGTTTCAGGCTTGAGTAACAAATTGGCCGTTGTAGAAGGTATCCACAAGTTTGCACATATGGGTAGGTGCCGTTGTTGGTCTAGGTCGTAATACATAAATACTTGGTGTTTGTCCACAAATTTTTGATTCGGTAATTCATGATTGGCTGGAGCCCCCTCGTCCTTTGAGAGCCTTTAGCCAAAGCGAACAGCGGAGAAAAACAAATGGAAAAAAACAAAATGGTGTTCTTGTTTCAGGTGATGCCATAGAGCTCTCCCACTCTATGTGCTGAAGGTGGTGAGTTTGGTCCCATGTTGGAGGTGGTTTGTCTACACACTCACCCACTCATTGGTGGTGAGTTTGCTTTCACTCAATCACCCGCCGGTGATGGGGAGTCCACATGGACCCCAGCTCACCCATTTGCTTAGTGACATTTTGTTAAGGCTTTCTTTTTTGTGGTGCTAATAATACCTTTGTCAATATTTTGTCCTGATCATTTTGCTTGCAAAATGGGTTTACTAATTAGTCATTAAATAATAAACAAGTGGCTGGTTTTCATTCTTCTTTTGACACACTAACTAGACTTTGAAAATGTAGGCATCAAATGGAGAGGGGAAAGAGAAGGGGAATAACATAGCATCACGCCCTATGTTTGAACTTGCATATGTGAAAAGGACGTAGAGGAAGAAAGATGAAGTTGAGAGAGAGGTGGACAAAAACAAAAAAATAAAATAAACATAGAAAAGTAGAAGTGCTACTTGCTGGCCTAAACCCTAATTTGAATCATGGGTGATATATATATATCACAAAATTAGTCAAATTTACACTTTTAAAACAAAAATTCCTAGTTAAAAACCATTTTGGGGTAAAACAAATGGAAAAAAATAAATATAAAAAACACTTATGCCAACATTTTTTTCTGGGACATATATAGCTAGATATGTATAATATAAAAAGAGTGGTAAATTAATGTGTTTATTGAAATTTCAATAACCATAATTTGACCAAATTTTAAGATCAATTTTCAGATTTCAATTTATGGCTCAAGCAAGTTGGCAAAAAAATAGGAGGTTTAAAGAAAAGTTACTTCCATATATAACTTTGTTTTATAATTTGGCTAAATTTTCATATGTATCATTTATATGTATCATTGTCCATGTGGTTACAACACAAATTTAACCCATAAAAAAAATTAAAAAAAACATTGCATGCTCATGGTCACATAGACACTCCCCACCCTATGCCATGGTCATGTGGTAATATCATGTTGCAACACAATCATGAAAATTTCATGCCACCATATATCAATATAACTCATAATACATTCTTTAATGTGACAAAATTACCCCTGGACCGTCAATTTAGTAAAAAAATTGATTTACTACTTCCTCCCTTTTTGAAGATTTTTGTGTACGGGCAAGCCCCTGTTGTAAGCACTTGGCATCAAAACCTAGCGATGATTTTATGCTTGGGCCCTCTTTTTCTGATAGAAATGGACTTGTATCGTCTGATTTCTCGTCGGGAAATAATCCACCTTCTTAGAATTCCGAAGGACGTTGTTCCTTGAGACGTGTTATTTCGCGGTGTGATTGGAATGAAACACTTGTAACAAGTTTCGTTTACGGCGTCTTGAATCTAGACTAACAATAGAGGTGCTTGAACCTTGTGACGATACTTTTATCTTTGTTTTCCATTTCGGCGATCTATGAGTTTCACTCACTTCCTTAATATTGTAGGGCAAGAGCGAATGCAACGGCGGGCTTTAATGGTCACCTGATGGTATGTATTGTCGCTTCTACCGGAAACTTCTCGGAGATAGAAGCGGATTTTTTCGAAGGGGATTGCAAAGAATCTGTTTGTAAACTTGAAATAAGAATGAAATAGGCAATCTGTACTACAGCCATAACCCTGGAAGCAGTAGCTTTTTGGATCAGTTATCTATGCTAGGATTTCATGGTGGATGGTCATCGCATAGTCAGTGAGTGACTCTCTCGTGTCTGTTTTGTCGTGGGATTCAGTTGTCTACGTAAAGAATTTGGACGAAATCGAGCAAGGGTCCTCAAGGCAGGATCCGTATGTGGTTATCGAGTATGGTTCCACCGAATTTCGCACCAGAACCAACACAGGTTTCGTGTTGTACTTCTCTGTCTGTCTATCTACGCACCGCTTAGAACATCCCCAGCGCTGCTCAGTATGTGACCGTGCACATTCAAATTGGATGAACAAAAGTCAAGGCGTATGGTTTGGCTCAGCAAAATGGTTTCAGCCCAGCACTGTTCAACACTCAATTTTCTGGATGGTCGAAGACTCCAAACAGAGAGTCTTCTTGCTGTGCTCTACAACTCCATATTCTTTCTAGCTTCTTTTGAAGTACCATCTTAACTGAGCCTGGCTCTCCATACACAGCTGAAACCAACAGAGCAGTTCCATCATAGGATATTTTCAATGAAGATCATATTTTTAACTGGCCTTCCTCATAGGTTCAGATTTGTAGCTGGATGTTGGATTTGTTTCACTTTAGCCTGATGGTAATCATGTATATCCACAGATCATCTGATATTTAAATCAGCCTGTTTGAAGGCCAGAGTCACGGGCTAAAGGTCGATGCGTTCCCAAGCTCCTTAAGGGATTCAAATGTGAATCTAAACTAAAAACAACAGAAGAGCAAGGAGTCGGGGCACGCTCCTTGGCTCGCAGCATTTTAGAAGGGTAGAGGGGCGTGCTGGAGCTCTGGGATGGGATTAGGAGAATTGACAAGCTTCAACTACCATAAGGAGTTCAAAAGTTCATGATGTGACTTGGTTCTTTTGTGGGCATACCAGATGGAGGAAAAAATCCCTCATTCAATCATACGTTTGTGGTTCCACTTGCTAAGGGAGTGCGAGAACTGACTGCATCAGTATGGAACAGTAACTCAATTAGTTCACATGACCATATTGGCAGTGCCAGGTAAAGTCTTTTGTCTATTTGGAGACCTGTCTCTGGATGAGTATCTCTCATTGATTGAGATAGAACAATGCTGTTCATTCCAAATCAGTTGAGAGAGCTGCCAAAGTTTTTCCATCACATGAGAACTGTCCACAGGGTTAAGCACGACAAGTTCTCTCTGTTTCTGCAGGATTCCGCTGGACAAGGCTCTGTCATCGGGTGATGATGACACAACATGGCAACTCAAGTCTGAAAGTCGAAGGTAAGCTCGCTTATTGATCCATTTGTGCTTTACCTCCTGACTAGAGGAATGTAAGGTTGAAGATATCTAGATGCCTGGAATCTTAACAGTAGCCTCCTGCATTCTTCATGACGGAGTCCTGGATCCCTTGTATTGTGCTGCTGATTGCCATTGTTAGAATTATACATCAGTATGCTATTTAAGGCTCTGTGGAAGAAGGAATCCAGATATTGAGCTTGTTTTCACCAGGATCGTTTTCTGTAATTGTTGCAATTGACAGAAATGCTGGGGAGTTGAGGTTGATCATTCACTTCACTGTAAGTTCTTCAGAATTTCAAGGCTATTTTCATGGTGGGAAACATTTAAAGATCCAAATTGGAAGAAAGTAACCAAGGCATAAACAATTGGGTTGAGACAGTAGGATGACACGGAAAGGAATAGAAAGCCTAGCTCTTGTTCATGGGCTTGTACATAATTGAACCCACCAATATAATGTATTAGCCAAAAGCTGGCTACCTCATGTGTCAGGGATTTCAGCCTTTTTTGAGTTGACATCTAAGAATCTACTTTTTTAATGATGGCAGAAGGATGGAGGTGAAGATGAGGCAAGAGGACAACAGCAACGCTCTAACCAGCGTGGCTCTATGTAGAGGTAAAGTGGGCGGTAGAGAGGGCTGGGGAATTAGGGTTTAAGGTTACTGCAACCTTTGACTCCAATTATTACATACATGGAATTAGCATAACTTAATATAGTTGGTGAATTTTTTTCAATACATGAAAAATACAAGAAAATTTTGTTATTTATATATATATCATTCCTCACACCTAAATCGATGCTGGCCAGGTCTTATGGTATTGAAAAGGCCAATCTCTGGGAAACATGGGTTTGTAGTCTGTAGTCTGTACCTACTACTACCCACCTCCTCAAGGCTCTTGGGTTCTTATCATGGAAATGACCCATAGATGGATTCAACCCACATGTTGTGAATCCCCATTTTAGCCAAACTTTGTTGAATGCCACACGGTGGGATCTCAAAATTGGCTGGAAATTCCAATATGATGCTTAGATATCAAGTGAATTATACACAGTGGGAACCAGTCAGGACGCTTATCTAGGTCCATATGACTGTTGAACGGTGACAGGTGTTTAGTGTCTATCAAGTGCCTACATTAGTACTTTTTAAAGTTGAAGGCATCTTGCCCCAAATCGAAAATATGTGCACGTGAGTAAAAACAGTGAAATTGTTAGTATTTTTTTTTCACCTAGCAATAAATATTGTTGTAAGCAATAACAATTTTCATTTTATTTTGCCATATATCGAAATCACAATGTATCGATGCATCATGCCATCATGCATTATATTGTGTTATCATCATGAATTCCATGATACATATGTATTTTATAAGGGCAGATTTTTTTTCAAAATCATATGGACAAGAGGCTGCCATGTTTTTGGGTTTATGGTTGTTGTAGGGTAGTTATTAATGTATCAAAAAATATCAATACACTACTCATCAGTGAGTGGTATATTGATATTTTTTAAATTGACACCTAACACACATTTCCTGCCACCTTTCAACTATAAGGCTCAAATTGTTATATGCCACATGTTTTTTGATACATTAAAAATTAGTTGATACACTAAGGATTTTTTCAATTAAAAATTACCATGCATGTCTACACATAGCAAAGGCGAATTTGTTTTTCAAAATACATGGACAAGGGGGTACCACATTACTATGTCTATGGTTATTGTAAAATAATTATTACTTTATCAAAAAACTATTAATACACTACTCACATGTTGTGTGACTAGTGCATTCCATCTATGATTATTTTTTCACGCATGATAAATTGATGGTTACATATTTAAAGTTGACACCTATTTTATGTTTCTTGCCACTTTTTAATTGTAGCCAATTGTCATTGGCCATATATATATTTTTAATACATTAAGGTTTTGTTGATACACTAAAAAACTTTGAAACAAATGTAAGTGAAAAAAAATTGATTAATCCAATTTAAAATAATTCATGTGATAGTGATGAGTTTTCACATTCATACATAATTGTGTATGAATATTTTGGTTTATAGCTAGAAACCTAGAAAATCCCAAAAAATCTTTAAATGAATTTCAATCGACAACCAAACATAGTTTTTGACAAGATTATTTCCTACACATGTGACTTGCATTTAAAGCTAAACATTTTGAACCCATTGAATATAATTTTTTTGTCAAATGGTTAAAACAATGTGTCCTTTGCCTTGTAGCCCTTTCTTTCAAAATTTCAAGACTTTGATATTTTTGTATGATTTGGTTTTTCATGAAGTTCATCCAATGAACATGTGCTTTCATAGAAAGGGGCATATTTTTGTTGTACAAAAAATTTGGAATCAATTATATGACTTTATGCATTCCTTTTGATTCCTTTAAAAAAAAATGTAGTTTAGGCACTTGATATGGTCAGTTTATAGGACTCAAAATGAAATTTACATAGTATCCAACTTATTTTTTATTTTTTTTAAAAATTAACAGGACATCATTTTATTTATTGACATACAACACTCCATTGCAACTATAATAATGTAATATAAACAAAAATCCAAAGTTATCCTTTGTAATCCTTAAAAACTCACACATTCCTTTTTGGTACCCCAATTGTGAATGGACCTTAAAGATAACAAAGATGGGAATTTTTTTTCAAAATCCATTAATAAGAGGTTCCCACATTTATCGGTTTATGGTTATTATAAAAGATTTTAGTTAAATGTATCAAAAATTACAAATACAATATTCACACATTTGTGAACATTATATATCACCATTTGTTTTCCACACATGACAAATGGATGGTTGCATGTCAAAATTTGACATGTAGTCTATGTTTCCCAATACTTTTCAACCATAACCAATATTGTTATTTGCCAAGTTGTTTTTCAATACATTAAATATTTGTTCACACATTAATGATTTTTTGATACATTGAGGATTTTTTCAATTGACGATTGTTGTGCACATGCCTAACCATAGCAAGGGTGAAAATGTTTTTTCAAAATACATGGACAAGAAGTTATGTTTCCAAGTTTATAGTTACTATAAAGTAATCATTAAAGTATTAAAAAATCACTACAATACATATTTAATTAATTCTAGACTTTAATTTGAATTCTAGACTTAATTCAATATGCAAGGGGGGGCCAAAACACATTTGGTGGCCACCAAATAGGACGTATTTCCGCCATCTTTTGATGTAATTTCATAAATTTTTGACAAAAAAATGAATTTTACACCAAATTCAACATGGTGCAAATGTCAAAACTCATATAGTGGCCACTGAATAAAAGGAATTGCCACCATGACAACACGTAATTTCATAAATTTTCATTAAAACATGAATTTCCATTCAAACTTAACATGATTGTCTAGTGGCATTTGAATTTCAACCATATTTTAATTAATTTTCATTAAATATGCACAAAAACTTGAGTTTGGAACCAAACTCCTCAAAGTCCGGAGTCAAATTGATGTGGTGTTCACCAAATTTTAAGTAATTTTTGTCCTCCTACTGTTAATTGCAAAAAAATTCCTCCAATTAAATTTTTTTGAATTCAGTGAAACTAAACAAGTTGGGTGAAATGAAGGTTAGAACTTGTCAACCAAAAATCATAAACTTAAGTACATGCTTACAATTTTTTTTTTGTGTATCATTAATGCTAGCAAACGTCGACAAAAACTTCATATACCCATGACATTTAAAAGAAAAAATTGAACATATATAACTTCTATAGCAATTTTTCATGCACATTTAAGATGACATTTTATAACAAGCAATGTCCATATTGACAAAAGTTCAACACATTGGATTGTTTATAAAGAGGATAAACATTGATATTTTTCTCAATGAATCCAAATAAGCACATTGAATATATTCCAAAACATTAAAATCTCCTTTTAAAAAAAAACTAAATCTATTTTAGAGAACATAAAAATTCACTAACATTTCTACTTCATGTTCATAGAAAATTTGATCTGTAATTACAATGCATAGGAGTTATTGTTAGCTACATCAAGATTTTTTACCTTAGATGCATGGGTCGCATTAATATTTATAATTTGGAATTAATTGTGGTATTGTTTGTAATCAGAAAAGAAAACATGACAAAAAAATGTTCAACATCGAAATCCATTTGGTTTTCACATTTTGGAAAATTTTATCTCCCTTTGTTTGCATGAGCGCTACAAGTTTTGTGAACTCCAAACTGGGAAAAATAAGAATGTAATGTTTACAATAGATTTTTAAGGTGAATCACTAGAGGCAATCCTGACAAAGTTTGCATCACCAAATTAGTGTTGTGGGCCATACAATGGACCCCTATGGAATGAAGTGCATAATTATCCTTGATTTGATTTCTAACACCATTCTTGGTGCCCTAAAATACATTGACACCATTAGCCCCAAAACATATGAGCTTCTGGGCAATTTGGTCTCTTGGGAAACCACCACCTATCATCAAAGCCTCCATAATCACCTTGGTTAGATTATCAATCCCTAATTTTTCAACCATTCTATCTAAAGAAATGAGAATTGGAATCCTTACATAATTCTGCATTATGTAACAAGGGACAAACAACCAAGATTGGTTATCCACTATAGAAACTTCATCACGACTAATAGCCACATAATGAACTACCCCCACTTCTACCCTAGTTGCCCTTAAAACCTCTTGATGCATGAATTTTGCCATTGTCCAGCTGGAGTATCACTCCAATGTTTTTTACTATTTGTTGGCATTTATAGGAATTGAAACAAAGGCCTCATTGCTTCATATTCCAACATGGATGTCCTTGTTACAACAAGTGCAATAGAGTAACAAATTGCATAACTTTCCGAGCCTTTTCTCCAACAACACCATTTGCACTTTGGGTAGCAACATATTCACAATTGTGAGAAGCAAACAATTTTTTATTCTTGGCATGCCTAACCATATTTTGAATAATACCAATCCCTTTTTTTCACATTAGTCCCAATAAAATTTTCAACCTTTTTATAACTTGCATGATTACATAAAGAATACCATTTAAGAAGCAACAATTTATCCTTTCTTTCCACTTCACTACAAATTCTACATTTGATAGTATGCAAATTGCCATTTGACCCTACACAAAATTCTACTTAGGGAAATTTAGCAACCCAAGAATTTTGAAATTTCCTAGTTGCATTACATATATATATTCTTAACTCCTAGCTTAGATTGGGCAATAAGCAGACCTTTTTCAAGGGGGGTGCAAGACTCACTCATAGACATAACAATATCTTCATCTTGATTTGAAGGATTAGAAATGCAAGGAGAAAATAAGTGAGGGGATGATGGAAAGGAAACATGATTTGAAATATCAAAACAACCATGAGAAAATAATGGAGGGGATGATGGAAAAGTAGCATGAGATGAAGAAGCATCACTATGGTCATCAATTATAAGAAGGGCATTTGTAGCAATTGGATTCCTACTAGAATAGAAGAACTTGAATTTATAAAATTGTGGCAATTGAAGAGGCATTACCAAACCTTAAATTCAATTATGGAGTTTGGACTCTTTGTGGGACCCTAAACTACACCTCCAAACTCAGAATGGAACATAATGTTGAGTGAAACAAAATAAACCTTTCAAAATTCAAACATAAATAATACTCTTGATTTTGCAAGAAAATGAAGATGCACACTAGATCAAAGCATTTATACACTTGGGAAGCTAAGAAGCAGGTTGTAACATATGACATATGGGGGGTCTAGAATGCTAACTTCTCAAGGTGCACAAAAGCTTTAGTAGATAGCAAATCCAAATGTTTCCCATGCTTACACATTGCAAAAACAAAACTTGATTTTGTAAAAGAATGATGATTCACAAAACTAGGCTTTAACAAATAGTAAAACCTAAAGGTAGGTTGTAGGCAACAAAATATGAATTTTTATGCATAAATCGTAGTTTTGACATGATCAACACATCTCGATTCCTTCCTTTTACAAAAACTAAAATCAACCAAATTTGATTCTATAAGAAGATGTGGATTCACACACAAGTTCCACAAAAGAAGTTGTTGCTTCATGAAATAAGCTGCAACAAAAGAAACATTGAACAAGGATCCAAAATGCTAATCCTTCAAAATAATTATAAAAAACAACTTCGACAGAATTGGCACATCCCAATCCTGTTCACTACAACATCAAATCTACAATCATGATTGATTCAATTAGAAAAACATTGATGAAGCCTAAAAGTCAAACCATAAAAAATAAAACTTCCTTGAAATCATCTGTAGCACATCCTTTTGAGTAACAACAACATTGCACCAAATGGACTTGAAACTTCAAGCCACTGATCAACAACCCCTAAATTTACACAATGCACATTGCATAATGAGCCTCACAACAAACCTCTATCCTACACATCATAATGAAGCACAAAAGTGCTTTTAGATTCCTGTCTAGTAACAACAACATTATTGCAAAATTGCAACTTGATTTGAACCATTGACTAGTAAGTTGCAAACAATAATTGTGCACAATGCACACTACATAGTACATAGTATCACAATGAGCATCACATGTTACAACGAACCTTTGTCCTACACATTGCAATGAAGCACAAAAGTGCCTCAAGCCTTCAATTCCACAACAAAATAAAACACATTGGGTTTGGCACAAAAAAATACTCCCCTTGTCAACACAAGCTTGAAAGAAACTTTAATGTCAACTCCAAACTCCAACACAAGCAACAATTTGGTTGTTAAACTATCGGTTGCACTCTTGATGCACAATGCACATATCAACCAAAATGAAACGCCTATTGTTGACGAATACAAACAAAACTCCACAACTCTTTGGCAACATGGCATCATTGAAAGGTAGGACATAGTGAAAAGAAAAAAGATGCAAAAGTTCTCGTTGACAACCTCCTGCAACTATTGTGCAAAAACATTTGACGACAAGGAGAAAGACATTCTTGCAAATGGGTGAGATCAACGGGTGAAGATGTCGCTTCTCGGCAAGATCAATGATGAGCTTCATCGTTACTTGGCGACACCCTTAGGGTTTGGATAGGCGAATTGGTGCCGCAGACAAAGAGCTTTCTGGCCCATCCCATCCACCACCAAATTCTCTGCCAAACTTTCATCATTTGGCCCCCCTTTTTTTCCTTTGTACCAGCTCTTGGTAGAAATCTGGCTATAATCCGCCAGAAAAAAAGAATACTGGTTGGCCCATAAGGTTTGGGAGGTGGATTTTGGGACCTTGAAACATGGGTTGGGACCTTGAGGGCTACGGGACATTGTAACAGGCAAAAATCCAAACATCTACTGCATTGGTGGGGCATGTTTTGAGAACTTGACAGCGCAGTTCAATGCATCAACTATTGGGCCCAACTATTGCACCAACTTTAAAGATTGGTTGCTCACATAACATCAAGGCTTAAGTCATACTTCCATGCATAGACAAGGTAAAACCCACCGCATGACCATTCATTACTTGAATGGGGTTATGTTCTGTTATGGCACATTGGAAGGAAAGTGATAAGATCTGTAAATTCATTTAAATGTAGCGAGTCATCAGATTATTTTTTAAAAATTGTGATGTAGCCATGCCAGAGTTTTTTTCCCAGATTTTTTATGTTTCCAGATTTACAATACAGTAGATTTGCCAATGTATATATATTTAATCCTTCTATATTGTGGCTACATATTGGACCTATGGTAGAGATCTGGTTATTTGTTGACATTTTTTTTCTAAACTTAGCAAAATGAGGGCATTTTTTTCAAAAGAAATCTTTGATGTAGATGTTGGGCCCATTTATTTTTGGCACAATGTGAAAATTCCTTACAAAAGAAAAAATGCTGAGCCATACTAGCAATCATCCACAAGAAGAATTAGCCAAATTTGGCTACAGGTCAGAGAGGAAAGTAAATAAATATAAGACTGCCGTATTTTGGTGACCTGCTAGAACCTATTGTCTAAATATGGCGATTTCTTTTATAAAAAAACACAAATTCCTCCCAATATGGAGATTTTTGGCACTTTTTTTAAGCAAAAATCCTTTGTATGAGTTCGCACTACACTTCTTTTGTCACCAAGTGATGAAAACTGGCCCCAAAAAATAAAAAACACTAGTTACCATACAATTTGGTGGTGTACACTTCCTGCAACATGCACCAGCCACTTTACCAGTTTCTGGTGTTGCATGGGAAAGTACTGGCTACATGTTCCATAATTGTCAATGCAATCACGAGCATAAGGGCGACTTTAGACAAGGTTCCAAGATCCAGGGAACACTGAATTCAAGCAATTTTATTGGTGGAAAGCTTTAAATTGGTCGCAAGGCTTTTAGACGAGGGTCCAAGACCAAAAAGTGACAAATTGAGGCTAAACTTACATGGCACCTGTTTTGGAGGGAAAATCAATTGGTTCGGACCAAAAAACAGTGCTAAAAGAGAGCTCCTGATTTGGAGAACCAAGAATCAGGCTACGGACCAAGGTACAGTCCAACTCAAAGATTGAATTTGCTTCAAATCAGTCCAAATTGGTTCCTAGGAAATTGGACCCTGGACCCTGGGCCTAAACATATGTAGATCATGTGGTAGTAGGGACAAGGAGGAGATTACACCTACTATTTGGAGCTCAGTACCTAGCTGCAACAGGCTATAGCAAACAAGAGTAGCCGTCATATGGTGCCCAATTATTCAAAGACTCTAAAGTGACCTCCACATACACCAGACAATTTCTCCAACATCTTTACATGTCATTAAAAAGGTATGAATCCTGGTCTGCCAATCAAATCTTGATTGTTATCCGTGCATCACTTTTTGACCGCCTCCCTTCTTTTGCATGTTGAAATGTGTGCAAATATTTCTCCAAGAGCTTTACATATCGCAAGAAGATGAATGGTATAATATTTGATTCTTAACTCAGGAGATTGTTGGTTTCAACTCTGTTATTGTTTTTTGTTTTCTCCAGTTAATTTTTAGAACTTGGTGACAAATTGTTTTTTAGTGTAACCAACAATTTAGTTGCCTGTACTTTAGCGCTACACATTTCTATGTGCGTGTAAAGGGGTTACATAATATCAAATCCCTGGATGTAAAGGACAGTAGCAGTTGTGCATTTCTTCATGCAGTGGATTAGTCTCCGAAAACAAAGTCAAAATGGGAAGGGCAGTAAGAATATCAATCGTTCAACAATACTCGTGTGGCCTGTGCTGTTGGCCCAAGTGTTCCCATGTCCTCAACTGATTTTTCCTTCCAACCTGACTTTTTGGAATTTATTTGAATATTCAGTGGCAGAAATCACTTCAAAATCAATAACTCCCACATTCTGAATCCAAATCTTACCAAATAAATTCCATTAAATCCGGCTCATCAAGATCTTTCCAACAACACCAAAGGCACATTCCAATTCCACCAAAATTCTTAGCTACGGTTTAATTCGATTTTCAGTGAAGAAATCATTCAATATTGGAGAACTTTTGCACCGCAAGTCCAAATGTCATCGAATCAAGCCCATACACCCCACATCGTCAACAGCTTCTCGAAGACACCAAGACCACAATCTGAAGCATCCCAGTTCAGTGGATATGATAACTACAAAACAAACTAGGTACCTTACTTCATAGATAGATAAGTTAAACAATAAATTCAAGGGAGGGTCAACCCTAAACCCTTTGCCTGTGACATCCAAAGTTCAAACGTTCTTAACTTCAAACCAACTCTTCAAAACAAAGGCACATCTTTTTTTGGTGTCCTTCATGAAGGGCAAGGTTTGGAGCTTTCAAATCTTTGGGGTCAGAGTAGTTTTAAGCAATGTTCTTTTATCTTTCCAATCTGGCTCTAAAATTCTCAAATAAGCAACTGGAGAAGTGGGCACTCTAGCATTTATTCAATCTACAACACTATGTCACCAAATTTCTGCCCCTGCCATTAGCCCAGCCCAAAAATGGTGACAAACAGTTTTGGAAATAAAACTTTCAGGGAGCCAATGAGAAGGCTCAGCTTGCACTCATGATGGGCCCTGTCTTTTTCTTTTTGATGGGGTGAGGGGAGAGGGATTTTGTATTTTTCCCCCTTGTTCCCAATGTCTTCCCAACATCTTTTCATCATGTTCCCAAAGGGTTCTCAAGTTTCCAAAGTGTTCCCAAATGAGTTCTCCTAAATGTTCCCAACAACACCTGGGTTTTATCCCATATGGTTTGCCCAAAGTTCAATTTTTCATGTATAATGTGGGCTGTAGGGGAATATGTTTGTTTCTATTCTGGAACTGGGGGTCCAAAGAGGAGTGCTCAATGTTCCAAAAACGTTGCTAATGGGCCAATCCATATGACTCTTTCAAAAAAAAAAAAAAAGTTATGGGCGTGGTCATGAATTAATTAATATGAATCACACCATGTCGCTGACAAAACAGGGAACAATTACTTTTTAAGAAATACCCATGCAAAAGTATATATCCAAAGATGGCCTATCCAGGCTTCAAATTCAAGTGCACCATTACTATTCTTCTTGAAGATTTTTAAGATGTGCATGTACAACACGAACGAGTTTGGGATCGAAATTATGTATGATTACTACATAGCTATGAAATCTATGTTCTTGGTTGTAAAATTATTCTTTCACCCTTCAATTGTCTATGCCAGTTCCACCATTCTCCTACCATGAACTAAACACAAACAACACCAAAACCATTCCAAACCAAAAGCCTTTCAAAAATCAAAATTCCAATTCTAACAAACTTTGCATTCATACTATAACTTTGTACAAGTGAAGGTGTTTCTCGAGGTCACAAACACCCACTTATATACCAACCAAAAGGAAACTAATCAAGAAACTTCCTAAAGTTTATCCATCAAAAGGTTCCCCATGTAATTCCACAATTAATCACAAGGAAACAAAATCACATGGTCCCCCATGTGATTCCACAATTAATCACAAGGAAACATAATCACATGATGCACATGACTTCCACATAAATTAATATGTGAAAGTCAATGCACCATGACCAAATTATGGAAACCTACCATTCAACTTACCCCTTTAGACAATTATCTAAGTAATTGTGTAACTATACCAAGTTACATGCCCTTCCTTTTGAAAGGTTGGTTTGGACATTGCCCTTTGTGTGTGTAGGCATCAACAAAAATTGCCTTTCATCACATTTTATATCAACCTCAACTATTGATGAACAATAAAGTTTGGCATGTATAAAGTATTTTTTTCACCATTTATGAAATTCAATCTTACATTTTATTCCACAATGTATAAAATACATATTTTTAATCAAACTTTGTACAAATGTAAATATTCACAAAGGAAAACCTTCGCAATGAATTGTTCGTCCAAAACACTGAAAAGTTGGCAAGGTGTATGGGATGCAATTAGAAGCTAGACTACTTACATTAGTGATTTTTTTCTCATTTTTGTGATGTAACTAAATTAGTAATCATGCATAAGACAATTTGGCCAAATTTGGTTAGAAACATGATATGAAAGTAAAATAATTAAAAAACGCCTTTCACATTTTTGGCTACATGCTAAAAAATTGTGTAGAAATTAAATTTTGGTTACTAAAAATCTAAGAAAGCACATACTTTTAGCCATTGTGAAAATTTAAAAGAAAAATAGATAAATTTTAGCTAGAAAAAAGGGCTGATCTACATAAAGTTGGGCGGAGGGAGTGTAGGTAAACACCACTTTAATTGGGATCACAAGGGGATTATGTGGTACTGTAACACCAAAAAAAGGTTGGAGAAGCAAAGGGGGGGGGGGGGAAAAAAAACACATACCAAAAAAAATTTAGCCTAGGGGTAAATGACGGATTTGGGTCGGAATAAATAATGCAATCTTGGGCCCTACCATGAGTACCTTTTGACCAAGGATTAAGGTTGGACCCATGAATTATGTGATAATTAATTTTGGGACTAAACATTGTTCATGTTTGATTTGATCATAGGAAGTAGATTCCAAACAAGAAGGGACTCATCCATAAATGGATGCTAATTGTAGGAAAATAATAAGTGGCATGATTCCATTGGTTTGTACTTGAGAAATGTGCTAGATGAATGTGAGTTTAATAGATGTGGATGAATGGGGATAATAATACTCCTTGTTAGTATATAAGGTGGCTGGGGGCGGGGCCTTCTCACAAAGTTTTTAGTTTTTGATAATTTTGCCTTGCTACCTTGTGTGAGGATATGGGAATAACCTTGATGTAATGGGTGTTTGTGACAATAAATGTTGTTGCCCTTTTGATGTTGGATTAATATGTACGAGGAAACTCATGCGGTTTTGGTAAGTGAACCTCCTAAAACAAGATCTTTAAGTGTGTGTGAACAGCTCCCCATTGGGTGTCACCCACATAAAGACCAAGTTTTAGGTGCATGGGTGATACTAGCCCAAAACTCATGGGAGTTTCATATCTTTTGTTGTTCACAAGTCTTGGGAAGTTGTGTGGGTATTGTTGGGGTGTACATTTTTGGGCAAAACTACTTATGTGCAAGTAAGGATTTAAATAAAAATTAACCCTCGTAGGCTTGGGCCCTTTCTAGGTTACATTTTTTATTCCATTGCCTTATATTTCACATGGGTAGATGTTTTGGGAACTAAGAAAGGGACATGTCACATAAGATTTTGAGGAAGGTTGCAAAGTGTTTTGCTTGTGAGAAATATGGGCATACCTATGTCAAATGTGTGACAAATCTTTCAAAAGCAAAGAAACTCAAGGTCAATTCGATTGATAAGTGGAAGGACAAGATTTTATTGAGAGAAGATCTTGCTGTGAAATGGCTTGTGGAAACAATTAAATCCTTCAAATTTTCAACACTTTACAAAGCAATATGGGAGTTTTTGGAAGGGCACATCCAAGATTGGAAAGGAGGAAAACAAAGAAAAGCCCAAGTCCAAAAGATGACAAAAACATACAAAACATAAGAAATAATATAAATGGTAGAGTTGCACTAGCCATAACTTGGGTGAAAGCACTTTACAATGACCCCTTTTGGGGCACTTTTCCATTCGCTACTAAAGGTGTATTTTGAATGAATTTCACAAAATGTACTCCATTTAATTTTGAATTCAAATTTTGGTATTTTGGTTTTAACATTTTGATTTTGATAAAACTAATGTTATTTAATGTTATTTGAAAAAATTAAATAAATTTAATAATGTAAAGGAAAGGAACCATGGGTATATTTCTATGTACACAAAACTTGTTTTGTCATTTCAAATTGCCTTAATATTTATTTTCATTAATTGTATATATATATATAATCCCATGTCAAAACATTTGTCAGATTCCATTTGCAAGTGATTGTTTGTAAAAATGTCAATTTACCACATACATATGATCAGGACTGTAAAAAAAACCCATTTATGAGATGAAAATATCAAACTTTTCAAATGGTTCACAAATTTAGTTTAAATTATGTGAAATGACATGTGAAATAATTACTATAAATTTCATGAAAATTAGAAATCATTTCAACCATTTTTAGAATATATTTGCATTTTTTAGTATGCCATGACATGTAATTTTTTCATGCAAATATACTCCAAGTCACCATAATATAAAGAGAAAATGATTTTTTTTTTCTATTCTCTTTTTTGGGTTATGCTTTACCATAATATGTTAAAACATTGTGAAAATATTTTGTAGTTTTGACATGGTTTAGGTTCAAAAATGACCACCCAAAAGAACAATACAATGTGACAACACAAAGGGGGTCACTATAATGTGCTTTCACCCACTTAATAGTGTATGGATAACCCCATGCAAGTTGTATTTCAATAGGTAGAGGGTTGAAAATAGAGTTGATAATAGTGTTGAAGAAGTTTTAGTACCAAATTTTGGTGTCATTTTCATGACTCAAATAATGCAATCCAATAATCCTTTCTTTTTACCCATCATAGTTTACACAAGTTCCATGTAGACCATTCATGGCTTTGTAATGATATGAAATAAGATATTTTTGAAAGAAAGAAAAACTCTAGAAAAGAAAATTGAATTGAAAATTAATGAATGGAAGTGGGTAGGAAAAATAAAATAAATAAATAAATAAATAAAATTGAAAGGAATAAAAAATTTCCATGACAAATATACCTTTGTTTTGAAGAGAATGAAATGAAAATCCCAAAACCTTTCTAAGAGAATTCAAAAAAGCTTGCATTTTTGGTGCCATTGGTGCCCAAACACAAGACAATGGGTAGGAATTTTCTTAGAATTGTTGGAAGGGAGAGTGTTGATGTGGTACAAAGGACTACCTCTAGAGCAAAAAAGGTCATCGAAAGCCTTGTCTTAAGCATTTGTGTGACAGTTTCAACCACATGAAAGCTGTGATTCCTTTACCATGGAAATGACACAATTGCAACAAAGCCCCATTGAAAATGTGGATGAGAATACCATAAGGGTGGCAAAATTCAATGCCCACATGTGAAAAGCTTTGAGAGCCAAAAGTGTAGCTGCCAATGCCCCAATTTTGGAAATAATGAATGCATTGATCGTCAAACATTACATGATGGGCTTTTGTAATGAAATTTGCTAACAAGTGCAATACGAAGGAGCCAAAATTCTTGAAGAGGCCTTGACAATTATAAAATGAAAAGAGGAAGATTTGGAGAGTTACAATTTTATAGCCTCACACAACCACAACATACCAACACCCATCCCAATGATGCCAATGATGATAATCAAAGAACCAATGAACAAGTTGGAGTCCATGATGGGGCAACTCATCAAGGAGATGAACCAATTAAGTGTTAATTTAGTCCAAGCTCAAGAGCCTCATCCTTTCAAGCCTAGATATTCATCTTCCATCACTTGTTACATTTGTAACAAACAAGGGCATTATGCGAGGGATTATGTGGAGAGGGGTTCAACATCTCAAGAAGACCTTTCCCCAAAAAGGAAGATGTCATTTGAACATGAAAAGGTGAAGATGGTGAATCTTATCGAACAAGAATTCCATAAAACCAAAGGAGCATGAAATGAAAATGTGTTTTCTATTGAAACAAATCTCATGGTGGCTAAGAAGGGTAGAGTAAAGAAGTCCTTAAGAAAAATTCACAACACAAGAAAATGAAGGAAATGGCACAAGAAAAAGGGAAACGAAATAATCAAAGATGATTAGGTATGCAAGACTTTTCCATCTCAACAAGACAAAAACCATATTTGGTGATTAAAGACTTGAGCACCAAAAAGGTTGACATTACTATTGGATAATTGGTAGCCATGATCCCAAAAGCTAGACGAGACCTATGACGAAGACTTAATGCACATCACATTAAACCTCAATAAAAGGAAGTCCATTCGGTCAAAGCCGAAATTGATTCATGTGCACTATTAGTGGAGGTGGTTTGCAAAGGCATACCTTTGAATGGTGTTTGGGTGAATGGAGGAACAAGACTGAATGTCATGATGATTGCCACCATGGAGACATTGGGGTTGTGATGTGACCATCAATCCAAGTATAACTTAAGGATGGCATAGTCACTACGGTTAACATCTTAGTTTTTGGTGTCACAACCACTTTAGATTTCCAAATCATCAAGAGTGAAATCGGAGCCTATCCAATGATATTGAGCAAAACATGGTTGAAGAGAGCACATGCTTGAAACTATTAGGAGGAATTTATGACAATTGACATTTCGTCAAATTGACGACGAATTTTTGTGGATGGGAGAAGGAATGCAAAGGTTGGAGAATCTTCTAAGGAAGACGTCACTTCATTGGAAGAATCAACCATAGAAAGTGAAGTTGACACCAATGATTCTTCAAATGAAGATGATGTGGACCTCTACATCTTGGAAACGGTTCTAAAGTTACAAGAGGAGGATATGCCCCCCATTGTAACTTTGAGAAGTGATGAGGAAATTGAAAAGGTTGTATCTCCAATTACCTTGGGGAAAGACTTGACATGTAAGGAGAAGGCTAATATCCAAGGTTTAATTTGTGAATACCATCATCTCTTCGCCACAAATTACAAAGATTTAAAAGTGTGGTTTTGGAATAACACAATTTAAATTGAATTACTTCCAAATGCAAGACCATTACAACAACAAGCACGATAGATGAACCCCAATTATGCACAAATAATTAATGAAGAATTAAACAAGCTTTTGGAAGTGAGATTCATGTGCCAATGGAGAATTTGAAAAAGGTATCACCCATTATTATCATAATAAAAAAGAATGGGAAGTTTCGGGTATGTGTCGATTACTAAAGGTTAAATGATTACACCAAAAAAAAATACTACCTTTTTACCTTCATTGATGAAAATTTGAACAAAATTGTTGGTCATGAACTATATAGCTTTGGGGATGGTTATAGTGGTTACAACCAAATAAAGATTGCAAAATAGGACTTCTTGAAGACAGTTTTTACCATTCCATGGGGTACATTTGTTTACAATGTAATGTCATTTGGGTTTTGCAATGCCCATGGAACATTCTAAAGGTTCATGAACAAAGTGTTGGAACCTTAAATTAAACTATTTGTCTAAGTGTTTTTAAACGACTTTTGTGTGTATGGGAATCAAGAAACTCATTCGTGAAATCTCAAATGGGTGTTAGATTAGTTGGTGATGGCCAATGCTTCTTTGAATCCAAAAAAATGTCAATTTGGACTCACAAAAGAAATTTTGTTTGGACATATTGTTTTAAAGGATGGCATTTGCACAAAACTTTACCAAAATTGAAAAATTGAAGAATCTCCCATTTCCCAAAACAAAAAAGTAGTTGGGAACATTTTTGGGACACACGAGTTATTACCAAAGGTACATCAAGGGTTATGTGACTCAAGCATATCATCTCACAATTTTTTTCAAACATGGGATGGAGATTGTGGAAGAGGCCAAGGCGATTGAAGCATTTGAAAAATTAAAGGAATTGTCCTCAAACACCTCGATTTTAATGGCACCAAAATGGTACTAAATCAGTTGTATGTTGATGTTTCCAACATTGTAGTACTAACATTTTCAAGCTTAGCTGACAAAAACAAGATCATCCCATTTGTTATGTGGGTTGACAATTCATTCTCGTTGAACAAAATTACATTGTCACCGGATAGGAAGCCTTAGCAATCATCTTTGCAGTGAAAAAGTTTTGGCATTACCTTTTGGGAAACAAATTCACCATTATCACAAATCATCAAGCTCTCAAGTACTTGCTTTTGAAACCCAACCCTACAGGAAGGATTGCATGATGGATTTTGTTGTTCCAAGAGTATGTATGAATTCATCATCCAAGACCATCCAAGAAAAAAACATGGAAATACTAATGCATTGTCTCGAACCTACAAAGAGGTCAAAAAACATTCAGAAGATGACAACTTTCTAGATGCACAATTGTTTGCTTTCGATGTCGAGAAGGTGTTAAGAGAGTACAAGGAAGTTGTGGAATATCTTTTGCATCACAAATTTCCTAAAAGAGCCAACAAATGACTTAAAGGACAAATTGCCCTTAAGTCTCGCCCCTACACTATTTTTGAAGACTACTTGTACCATGGGGGGAAAGATGGTGTGCTACGTGGAGCTGTAGGGAAGGAGGATGTTCCAGTCATCCTTTCTAAACTCCATGAGGGCATTTGTGGAAGACATTTTGCGAGCAAAATCACTATCAAGAAGATTTTGCACAATGGGTATCACTAGCTAACCCTTTTCAAGGATGCAAAGGAGTATTGTCAATCTTGTAATGTGTGTCAAGCTTTCATCAATAAGTCCATTGTTCATGCCTCTCTACATCCAATTTTGCCATTGGGAGCATTCGAAAAATGGGGAATTAACTTGTTGGGGCCTTTTCCCATTGCTCAACAGAATTATAGATTCTTGGTAGTGGCAATAGACTACTTCGCAAAGTGGGCAAAAGTAAGACCTTTCAAGACATCCAAGAAGGAGGAAGTGGCCAGGTTTGTGTACAAGAGGATTGTGACTTGTTTCGGAATACTTTTCAGAATGGTTTTGGACAAATGGCCCATAATTTACAAGTGATGTTATCCGGGAACTCATGAAGAAATTGGCCATTAAACACCATATAACCATAACCTATAAGCTTAGCACCAATGGCTTTGTGGAGCGCACAAATAAGGTAGTGTGTAGCATTCTGAGCAAGGAAATGGAGGTAAGCAAAAATCTGCACAACCAGGATAAGAAGGTACACCATGCAATGTGGGTGCACAATTCCACATACTAGTCATCCACAAGATTCACCCCTTTCCAGTTGGCTTACAAGGTGGAGTCAGCATTACCCCTTAAATATGAGGTAATGACCTTCACACAATAAAACAACATCAACTTGAAGTGGAGGAATCCCAACACAAAGGGTTGTTGGAATTAGTAGAGTTGGAAGAAAGCCAATTGCATGCCCATCAAATTATTGAATCGTTTCAAGCATGTCAAAAGATATTATCTGACAAGAAGGTGAGGCCAGGGAAGTTCCAAGAAGGAAATTTGGTCATGGTGTATGACACCCATTACAATGGAAGGACTTTCAAAAAGTTACTTTCAAAATGGTTTGGACCATATGTCATCATGAAATTTTATTTTGTAATAACACATATGAATTAGCCCACCTTGAGAGAGAAATATAGAATGATCAACCATGACAAACTCAAACATTTTCATAGCTGTGAAACTGTTGTTTCAAAAACGTAACAACAGATAAGTGTGGAAGTTGATGTAACACCAAAAAAAGGTTTTGAAAAGGAAGGGGAATAAAAGCACACATACCATTCTTTTCCCATCCGTTTTCACCTGTTTAAGATTTTTGAATAGGAAAGACTCTGTTGTAAACACCTCCCATCAAAACCTGGTGATCATTTTATGGGCGGGAAAAAAAAACCAAGTGCCTTACATCAGTGCAGAAGGTACTGTGCAAGCCTAGCCAGGATCTTCTGAATTTCATAAGGTCCGATACAATATTGTGTCAAATAACCAAGCTTAAAATATATTCTGAAAAATGCCCTGTTCTCTGCAGATGGCATTGACCACCACCTGCAATGACACCCGCACTGAATTCATCAGTTCTTGGCGACGAATATAGGTTAATGGCAAACACTAACCAACACACCAAGTTGTTTCTCACACCAGACATTCTGGTGAAAGATCTAGATCATGGAATTCTTTCCATTGCCAAATGCACAAGAGCTACCGTGTTACTTCACAAGGTGGGCAAGCGGAGATCAATCGCCCTGCTGTAACAAATTATAATAACACTGTAAAGCGTGTACTTTTTTTAACTCCAGTCTTGCCTTCTGCCACCATTGCTTTAGGGTGTTTGTGAGTTTGGAAGCTTGGCTTACTGCGTTGCACTCAAAAGAGTTGTGTATGTCACATAATTAGGCCTGACTTTACAATGGAGGGTGCTGCTTGCTTGAATCTCCTTAAACAGCTTGTATGCTTCATCGACCCGTCCTGCCTTGCAAAGTCCATGCAGGAGAGTGTTGTATGTGACAATATCCATACAATCCTTGCCTATCATTTCCTCCAAGAGCTTATATGTATCATCGATCCTTCCACCCGTACATAACTCGTCAATGAAAGTGTTGTACGTGATAGCATCCGGTTCGCACCACCATGACTGCATCTCTTGCAAAAGAGATACAGCTTCCCCCAGCTAGCTAGCCTTCCAGAGCCCATGTATCAATGAGTTGTAGACCACCATATCCAGAACACACCCAGCATGTAGGAGAGTGCTGGCCTTCTCCACCCGACCTTCTTTGCAAAGCCTGTCCAGTAATATGCTATACGTGTACCGATCTGGGATATACCCTTCCTCTGAAAACAACGTGGGCGTATGAATGCAAATGAACAACCCCCTTAAAATCCATCCAACAATATAGTTGCATTATTCCAAACTTTGGGCTAACAGAACTACAGTTAAGAAAGGTCGAACAATGAACACTTATGGAAGTTCAAATTGTAAAAGGCATCAAAATCCAAAAAATACCTGAGTGGATTCAGGGTTCAGGGTTTGGGATCTTCACGTTTCATTTCACCAAAAGACCTGCTAAGCTTCGTCCAATCTGCCAGCTTCCAAAGAAAATCCACAAGGACATTATATGTGCACCCATCCACAGCAGGGCCCCTACCTCGAGCTTCGTCGAAAAGCTTACGAGCCTCACTGGCTCGACCAGCGATGCCTAACCCTTGTATTAGAGAGCTGTAGGTGATAACATCCGGCATTAATCCTCTCTCTAGCATTGTTCTGAACAGGTTGAGTGCCGTGTGGACTCGGCCAGAGATTCCAAGACATAAAGAAGAGTGTTGTAGGTGACTGTCGAGATAACCAGGCCTCTTGTTGTCATTTCTTTGAAAAGCTAGAGTTTTGTTTCAACGCGATTGGCCTGGCCCTTTTCATGGATCAGTGAATTGAATGTGACGACATTTGGACCAGAACCTCGATGCTTCATTACCTCGAAAATGAAGGCTGCTTTATCAACTTCACCTGCTTTACACAGCGCATCAATCAACGTGTTGAACGTAACTACATCCGGCTCACGATTCTGGTTCCTCATCTCTTCAAA
>Ga0116230_10001206_pt1 | contig 24209 bp, 15 predicted proteins | sample S1TSphfallax_3_FD_88678 | JGI IMG/M metagenome (GOLD analysis project Ga0116230, IMG submission 88678) | Host-associated microbial communities from peat moss isolated from Minnesota, USA - S1T2_Fd - Sphagnum fallax MG | ecosystem: Host-associated > Plants > Peat moss > Unclassified | place... | reverse complement strand
GCCTCAAGGCCGGAAAACCGCCCCCCAGAGCGCCTTGAACGACCGAAAGATCGAATCAAAAGCAGTCAAGCCGTCGCTCGATCAACACAGAATCGTTACGTGCAAGAAATCACAGACCTGCGCAGAGCTTCCCTAAGGCGTTTTTGCGGGTATTGATGAGACCAGGGCGTTCATCACCTCAGTCTGCGAGTAATACGGCTCCTCCACGGCCAGCCGAATCTGCGATTATCTGTAGCTGTGGCGACTGCCCGAACCAAGCTGCTTGGTGTGGCATTTTCCACATTCCCGTAACGGTTTGGCAGCGCGATCCCCGGCAGACCGATGATCGTCGTTACTTCTAGATTTCTCCAACGCTGCGGTGACTCGCCACCTTGAGCCCACGCTGAGTGGCCTCAAGAAAATCGGCCCAGTCCTGCATCATCTTTGCTCGCGGCTACAGGTAGAGCGCGTGATTGTAGGACGCGCTAACGGCGTTCCGCTGTGCGTGGGCAAGTTGCAGTTCGATATGTTCGTGGGCGTACCCACGCTCATGATCGTCGACACGAGCCCGCGAAAACCAAGAGCCACTTACGCTACCAACAGCCTTCGCAGTTCCGCCTCTGGGTAGAGTACCTCCGGCAGACGCTCAAATCCCGGTTTCGCGAAGAGATACCCCTGCATAAGCCTTACGCCGCAGCTGCGTACTGCCGCGTATTCCTCAACCGTTTCAACGCCCTCTGCGACCACGCTTTGCCCAAGAGCCGTGGCCAGCGCCACAACCGACTTTACGATCGCGAGCGCCCTGGGCCGCGATGGCAAATTGCGCACCAGGTTGATGTCCACCTTGATGTGATCTACCGGGAGATCGGCGAGCAGGCTCAGCCCGGAGTAACCCGACCCAAAGTCGTCCAGGGCCACCCTAAAGCCGCACCGCTGGTACTCGTCGATAATTCCGCGCAGATGCGCCCTGTCTCTAACCTCTTCATCCTCGGTTATCTCAAAGATCAGCCGGTCGACAGGAAAGTTGCAGCTCCGTGCCGTTTGGAGCGTCAGCCTGATGCACGCGGTCGGGCTATAGACCGCGCCCGGCATGAAATTGATCGACAACCGCGCACCCTTATCCGCCAATCCCAGCCTTACCGCGGTTGTGATCGCGGTAACCCGGCAGTTCTGGTCGAATGCATATCGGTTCTCCGGCGTCACTTGGTTTAGAACGGAGAATGCCGATTCGCCGTTCGGGCCGCGTACCAACGCCTCATAGGCGAAGACCTCTCGCGCCTCCACGTCCACAATCGGCTGAAACGCCATGCTGAATGGAAAGGGCTTCTCCGCACCATCTCGGCACGCACTGCATTTGGAAAGGGTAGCCGCATCGCTCATAGTGAGCCTATATCGGCAGACAGTCGGGAAACAACAGGCTTAATTCGGTCTCGCAGGGCACAAATCCGACTGAAGAGATTCTCGTTTGAGTCGATATAGAGAGGCCTGAACCGCGGCGACGGAACTTCAGTGAGCTAACGGAGACAAGAAAGCACTTGACGTATGTCTCACGGGAAAGTGTTGCAAACGGAGCGAATATGACTGCAGTAAATTCCGAAGGACTGGACTTTAGCCACATCTCTCTGGATCAACTCAGCGCCATCAGTGCCCTTGAGCTGGATCGACTTCCATTCGGAGTTGTCGGCCTGGGCTGCGATAACCTCGTACAGGTATACAACCGGACAGAGTCTCAGCTTGCCGGACTCCCTGCAGGCGCAGTAATCGGGAACGACTTCTTCATCAGCATTGCGCAGTGCATGAACAACTTCATGGTAGCTCAACGATTCCAGGATGAAGCAGAACTCGATGCGGAGCTCCCTTATGTTTTGACCTTCCGAATGAGGCCAACGCGGGCCCGTCTGCGTTTGCTCCAGGGCGCAGCTCCCTTGAAATACATATTGATCCAAAGATAGATCGAATCTGGCTGAGGAGCGCTCTCAGCCGGTATCCATGTACCAGACGGTGGATGCGTCCGAGGCGAGGCGACATATGGGAGGACAAATCATGGATCCTGGTCAAGAAGCTGAAACGACTGAGCTCCTCCAATTCTTGTACGCCTGCCCGGTTGGACTGATGGAATTCTCGCGCGATGGTGACATCGCGCTGATCAATCCTCTGGCTATGCAGCTGCTTATGCCGCTTAGCCCGGAGGGCTTTGCGGTCAACTTCTATAGCCTCATGGAGTCATTCGCGCCAGAACTGCGAAACATGGTCGACAATTTCTCTCCAAATCAAGGGACGATCTGCGACAACCAGCACATTCTCGTCAGACCCGGCTCGAAACAGACCGGCACGGAGGCGAGGGTGCTCTCGTGCACCATCGTCAGGCTCGCGGCGAATCGATTCATCGCTTCCCTCGCTGATGTCTCAAAGCAGGTAGCTCAGGCAAAGCGGTTGAGCCAGGCTGAGACGTGGCTTGCATCTCTGTTGGATGGCATTAACGATTTCGCGACGCTTTCCGTTGACGAGCATGGGATCATCATCGGGGCAGACGGCTCCATGTTTCGTCAAAGCGGCTTTGCCGCCTCAGAAACCATCGGACTTGAACTCGAGAGCTTTACGGCGCATTCGGAAGGTTTCGAAACCATCAGCGTGGTTGACCAGATTGCAATCGCGAAACAGCAGGGTTGGTATCTCAGCGAGGGCTGGCAAAGGAAGAAGGGCGGGGAAGCTTATTGGTCGCAGAGGCTCATCTCCGTGCGCAATGATGCTGACCCCGCCGACCTACGACCGGCGGCCTACACCGCACTCATCAGAGATGTGACGCGGCATAAGTCGGACACGGGCAAACTCCTTCATATGCTTAGAAAGGATTACCTCACCGGAGCCTGGAATCGGGCTCATTTCTTTGAAGCAGGAGAGGCAGAATGCATACGGGCCGAGCGGTACGGTCAGCCTCTTGCAATGATCGCCATCGACATCGATCACTTCAAGAAGGTTAACGACACCTACGGCCATGCTGTGGGCGATGACGTCCTGATGGCCTTCTCGCAAATATGCACGAATCTTCTGCGGCCGAACGACATGATTGCTCGAGTCGGCGGAGAGGAATTCGCCATCCTGTTACCTTCGACAGACGCGGAAGGGGCTGCCAACATTGCAAAGCGAATTCGATCTGCGCTTGCTGCCATGAGACTGCACGCAGGCGATCACACGATAACCGTAACCGCAAGCTTCGGGTGTATGCAAATGCATCCGCAGGCAAGCAGTCTGGCCGAGATGCTAGCTGTGGCTGATACGTTGCTCTACAAAGCAAAACATGCCGGCCGAAATCGTGTTGAGGCTGACTTGACGCTTGAGGCCGCGTAAGGCATGTCGCGTCCATTGCTTTCCCGGCCAGCCATCGCCCGAGTTCTGCAGAGCTTGCTGTCTGCCGAACTGGCCGTGAACCGGGGCCAGCGAGGTCAGCAGGTAGAGGCAACGCTGGGTCTCGCGGCTCCCTGGCGAGACCATCTGCTGATTGCAGGCCACACGGATCCTCCGGGGTGCGCCACGCTCGGGTGCGATTCGCTTGAAATGCTATGGCTTTCCGCGGCGGCGAATGAGATGTTCCACCTTCATGAGGCGGAACGTGATTCCGATCTTCTGGGCGCGAAGACATTTGGCCAATGGATCGATTGTGTTGAGGCGGCTTGGCGGCACGGCGTAAACACCGTCACATTTTCGACCTCGGGATCGACAGGTGTCCCGAAGCGTTGCGGGCAACCTTTCGCACACCTTCGTCTGGAAGTGGCGTTTCTCACGGATTTATTCTCCAAGCGTCACCACGTACTTTGTCTGACGCCAGCACACCATATCTACGGATTCCTTTTCGGAGGCATGCTGGCGGATGCGCTGGGCGACGGGGAGCATCCGTCGTGCGGGACTTTGAAGTCGTTGGCACGGACGCTAAGCCCCGGGGATCTTGTGGTCGCGTCCCCGGCTTACTGGCATTGGCTCGATCGAACGATATCGATATGGCCGGAAGACGTGGAAGGCGTAACCTCCACCGGGGTCTGCCCACCCGCGCTTATCGAGTCACTTCTGAGTAAAGGTTTACGAGGGATGACCGAGATCTACGGTTCGACTGAAACGTCTGGCGTTGGCGTTCGGAAGTGGCCGGCCGAGCGTTATCGCTTGATGCCACATTGGAGTTCGACCCTGCGAGTGGATAACGGCAATGCGCCGCAACTCACCTCATCGCTCGGGAGGAAGGTTTCGCTGATGGATACCGTCGAGGTGGATGAAGCTGACACCTTCATTGTTGTGGGACGCAGAGATTCTGCAGTTCAGGTTGGTGGCACAAACGTATTTCCTTCGAGGGTAGCGGCTTTACTCGGGGCTCGACCGGGCGTGCAGAGTGCAGCCGTTCGACTGATGCGTGCTACAGAGGGAAACCGCCTTAAAGCGTTTGTCGTTCCCGAGGCTAGGGAAGATGAAGAAGGGTTGCTGCTCGCCCTTCAAAGCTGGATTTCTCTCAACCTCCCAGTCGCGGAGCGTCCAATGGCAATTCAGTTTGGCGCTGCTCTTCCGCTGACACGGCTAGGCAAGGACGCAGATTGGTAGGGGGATACCACGAAGAACGGCACTCGGAAGCTTTGGTTCGCGACGAAAAGGCAGCTTTTCTTTACTAATTCTGCTGTCGCGAAACCTCAGCTAGTAGGAACAGGCCAATGCACGTTTCCAGTCCGCGCGTTGCTCGTCGAGCGCATTGGCGATTCTGCACCAATCACATAAATGAGTGACGTGACCGTGTTCATAAAGACTGATCCGTCAGGCGCCGACGGTGTTCCTGGTCGGTCGCTCGGGCGGAGCAGCTATTACCGCTGATCTCGCTGCCCACCCCCTGGCCTGATACAGACAGCATTCTTGATCGGCGATTGCTCTACCGGACAACGGGCGATTGGGTAAACAAATTAGTGCGCAGGTTGGAAGGCTGGGTCGTGGAAGTTCCAGTAGAAGAAGGTGAAGATGTCAGTCCAGTCGGAGACTTGCTGAGCCACAGTGTCGGTGAGGCCGTGGCCCGCATCGTAGTTGACGCGCAGCAGGATGGGACTGTCACTGGTGGTTGCGGCTTGCAGTTTCGCTGCCATCTTGCCGCCCTCCCAAGGGTCAACGCGGGGATCGTTGGCGCCGGCGGTGACGAGGATGGCCGGATACTTCACGCCGGGGTAGATGTGATAGTAGGCACTCATGGTGTAGAGGTCCTCGAAGCCCTCCTGCGTTTTGACGGAGCCGAACTCGGGGATGTTGGCGGGACCGTTGGGCCCGGTTTCTTCGCGAAGCATATCCGAACAGGGGACGCCGTCTACGGCTGCGGCGAACAGGTCGGGGCGCTCGGTGAAGGAGCGGCCGATGATGACGCCGCCGGCGCTTTGGCTCCAGATGCCGAGGTGGGCGCTAGTGGTGTACTTGTTGGCGATGAGGTACTCGGCTGAGGAGATGAAGTCGCGCCAGGTGTTGGGCTTGGTGAGCTTCTTGCCGGCCAGGTGCCAGCTTTCGCCCAGCTCTCCGCCGCCGCGGGCGTGGGAGACGGCGAGGATGCCGCCGCGTTCGAGCCAGGCGTTGTAACGGCGGCTGAAGCCGGGGGTTAACGCATCACCATAAGCGCCATAGCCGATGAGGGCCGTGGGTGCGGTGCCGTCTTTGATGACGCCTTTCTTGTAGATGATGGAGAGTGGGATCATTGTGCCGTCCCAGCCGGTGACTTCGACTTCTTCGGAGACGAGGTCTTTGGGATCGATGGCGTTGACCGGACGGAGCTGCATGGCCGTGAGTGTGGCACCCTTGGCGTGATAGCGATAGAAGTCGCCGGGGTCGGTCCAGGAGTCGAGGTCGAGGACGGCGCCTTCGATGAGGGGATCGGTGGTGACCCCTCCTACCTGCATGTCGACGGGAAGCGTCATCATGGTTGCTTTGGCGCCGGGGGTGTAGGGCAGGCGCAGGACCTTGCCGTAGCCCTTGTCGATGACGCGGAGATAGAGTGCATCGGCGGCCTGGTTGAGGACGCCGGAACCGATGAAGCCGCCGCTGAAGACGAGGTCGCTGGGCGGGACGATGACCTGAGCGGTCTTGAGGTCGGGATGGATGGCGCTGGTCTTGAGGAGCTTGCCGTTGGTGGTGCCGTCGAAGCTGACGAGATAGAGATCGTCGCCTTCGAGAGCAGCGTCGGTGATCTTGTCTTTCACGCCGCCAACGTGAGTCCAGCCGGTGTGGGTGGCGAGAGCGCTGGGCTCCCCGACGTAGAATTCGCGGAAGGTTTCGACGCCGGGTGCAATAACCGCAAGCGCGTGTTTGGAGTTGGGTACGGGGAAGGCGAAGGGGAAGTTGTAATCGGGGACGGGGACATCGGCAGAGACGCCTTGGCCCAGGATGACGGAATCCGCCGTGATGGGAGTTCCGATGACGTGGGCGTACTCTTTGGGGCGCTTGTACTTGTCGATAGGGTTGCCGTGAGGACCGAGGTCTTCGAGCTGGGCATAGTAAAGGATTTTGCCGCCCGGCGAGAAGCCGCCGCCTTCGTAGCGTTCCAATGTTTCGGGAAGCTCGCGGTCGGTGGCAGTTTCATAGATGTGGGCTGTCTGCATCTCGGAGCCGCCGGCAGACAGACCGACGACGACGAGACTGCCGTCTTCGCTGGGCGTGTACTGGTCCAGGGAGATATGGTGGCCGGGCGTGCTGAGCTTAGGAACGTTGAGCAGAAGGCGTTCGGGGCCACCCGCAGCTTTGCGGACGTAGAGGCTGGACTGATTTTCGTCCTTGTTGCGCTTGCGGTAGAAGACGAAGTCGCCGGCGAGCTGGATGTCGGAGATGGTGACATCGGCGGCGTCCATGTATTTAGTCATCTCAGCCTGGAAAGCATTGCGCCCGGCGAGGCTGTCGAGCGAGGCGCGAGCGAAGTCGGCCTGACCCTTCATCCATGCGACGCTATCCGGTGACTTTTGATCTTCGAGCCAGCGGTAGTTATCAACGACCCTCTGGCCGTAGTAGGTGTCCGTGACGGGCTTTATGGGAGCGACGGGAGGCTTGGATTGCGCGGCTGCCTTCAGGGTCAATGCGGCGATAAGAAGAGGAAGAGCCCGGTGGATGGAGGAGGGGAAGGAAGTTGTCCGCATGCGGGATAGGATACCGCACGGCCTCTCGATATGGCTGGGAGACTTTTTCTCATTTTCTTTAGCGTCCGTCGCTTCAGCCAGTGCAAAGAACCCAGAAGCGTTCGTGACTTAATGAGCCTCGAACGACGATTGGGGTAGGTGCCCGGGCCCATTGCCAGACGTTGATGGTCGGTATGCGGGAGAGATGGACTATCCCCGCGAAATGCCCGACGTCGAATGGCGTGAACGGTGCCAGATCGAAGTATCCTCATGTGTCGGCTTCTCGGAAGCAATCCGCTCTGCATTCTCAACTGACGAGATCAGGCCGAAACGCGTTTCGAGAAAACGTTTCTTGGCGATTTTGCAAAAACCGAGTTGACGCGCGTTAGTCACAGTCAATTGTGAGCAGCAGACGCGACAGGTTAGTTGTGTTGTGATCCCGATGGCTCTTGCTTGAGGGCAGCCCTTTCACAGCCTAGGGCTTTTGAGGTCGTCGCCCAGCAAAATTGCGTCCGCGATCTCGCGCATGGATTTCCGGCGCTGGCGCGATTCGCGCTGCATCATGCGATAAGCATCGCTCTCGGTAAGGCTCAGGTCGCGCTGGAGGATTCCCTTCGCCCGGTCGACCGACTTGCGGGTCTCAAGACGATCGGCGAGGCGAAGATTTTCCGTGTCCAGGCGGGCGCGCTCAATCTCCGCGCCGACAAGGTAACCGATCATCGCCAGCAGACGAATCTGCACTTCGCTATGGCGATAGGACAGGCGATGCTGGAGGTTGATGACCCCCACGACTCGGGTCGCACACAGGATGGGCGTGCAGAGGATGGCTTCGAAGCTGTCTTCCGGCACGTTCTTGAATGGGATGAAGCGCGGATCGTCCGAGGCCTTGGAGGCGATCGCAACCGGCTCGCGGTGCTGCGCCACCCAGCCCGTGATACCTTCGCCCAGCTTCACGTCCAGCGAGTCGACGATGTCGGCGTGCGGGTTGCGCGACGCCCGCAGAACCAGCTTGTCGTCTTCCAGCACATAGATAAAGCATGAGTCGCAGGGAATCATCGTCGTTACAAATTCGACGATGCGCTCCAGTACCGCGTGCAGCGGGTCCGCAGCGGCGATGCGGCTGGAGATCTCATGCAGAAAATCGAACGAGCTCAGACCATCCGTAAAACCCGCCATCGTCGGCGTCGAGTCGGCGACCCGCCGGACTGCCTTCGCCGACTGCGCTGTCCGAGTCAGCGGCTGCGAGGCGGCGACAGGCGGCTCCTCCGGCACATGCCGCGATACCCGCTCGCGCTTCTCCCGCAGTACCTGCGCCGAGTACTGCGCCGCCTCGTTGATCAGAAAACCCATCTTCGGCCGCGACGGCTCAAAGTCCGGCGTAATCCCGTAGTGCACCAGCTCCGCCGTCGTCGTCGGCCCCACCGAAACGACCACGATCGACCGCAGTCCGGCCATCAGTTCCGCCACGAAGTTCATCTCCTGCGCCACCAGCATCAAGTGGATCACCTGCACTGCGGTGGTAAAGACGACCACATCGACGCGGGCATGGGCCAGCCCCTGCACGCACTCCCGCATCGGCTGGAGATCGAACGGCAGCGCCCACTGGTAGACCGGCACCTTGATCAGCGACGCAGAGCGCTCGGTCAGTTCCGCCAGCAACTCCGGGTTGGATGCGCCATACTCCTGCAGCGCCACGCGCTGCGTCTTCAGCGCATCGCCGAAGTAGCGGTCGATGGCGACGATCAGCTCATGCCATGTGGTCGGCTCGGCGGCCGTCGCCACCGAGCGTACTTTCAGCTCGCGCAGCACGGCCTCTGGCTTCGATCCCCGCGTGACTACCTTCGTAGCGCGCAGTGCCTCAAGAAAAGCCTCGCGCTCGTATCGCGTCTCAACAATCTCAAGCAAAGCGCGCACACCCACGCCGGTCATAAAGATGACCACGTCCACCTCGCCGCGCATCAGCCGGTCAGCAAACTCGAGCGCGGCTTGGTTCGATTCCAGCTTCACCTCGCGCATGGCGGGCACGACGAAGGGCTGTCCGCTGTAGGTGCGGATCAGCTTCTCGACCTCCTTGGCCCTCCGGGACTCCAGCGAGAGTACGCGGAGTCCGTCGAAGCTCGCGTGCGCCATGCATCAGCCTCTGGAGCCGCCCCTCCGCAGATACAACGGTACGAAGGCTTGTTTTTTCGGACGAGGGGTTGGGCTTATGGTCATCATCATAGCGTTAATCTTCTGATGAACGACCGAAGGCTCGCCGTGGAACCTCCAGCCGGAAAGAAAAGAACGCTCTTCCGGAGCCGGTTTTGAAGTGACACAGAAAAACACCGCCCGCCGGTCTGTCCCGGCGGGACGGGATTGGCTATTTGGTTGGGGTCTTCTGCTTGACGCCCCATTTGTAGATCAACTCCAGATAGCCGAAGTTTGCGGTGGTCGGCCCGATCGGGTAGATCGCAGAGATGACCGACTTGCCCATCGAGCGGGCGTAGTAAACATTCAGATTGAACGACGGCGTCAGTGCATAATCCGAGCTGATATCGAACACGCTGGCAAAGCTCGAGTGCCCATTCGCGGGCCGGCCCGTGAACCCGAAGACCTTGTTGTCGTAAGCGCCGCCGCCCTGGTACCAGAGGTCCGCGTTCGACGCCAGTTGAAGAAAATGCAGGTCCGACCGAATCTCGATCTTCTTCGTTGGATTGTCGACCAGCTCCACGAACTGGTCGTTCGAGTTCTCCATGTCATAGAAGGGGAACCGCGCATACACGCGCGGCGTCGGCAGCACCTGGAAGAACGTATTGTGTACCGTATCGTTCGGGTTGGTGTCTCCCGACGTATGCAGGAACCCGCCGCGCAGCCAGGGCTTCGATGCCACGCTGGTCAGCCGGTACCCGCCTTCGATCGCGACCGCCCCCGAGTGCTGGCTCAGATAGCCCCACTGCCCGTTCTGCACAACGCCCCAGAACAGAAAGTCGAACGCGCCCGGCCCAGCCGGGATCGACGCAATCATGTCCGCACCGTAAGTGCCGATGCGGATGTTCTGGTGGTCGGTCTGGCGCACCGCAAGCGCACGGTTGTCCGTCTTGGTCAGCCCCGTGCGCCCGTCGTGGTAACCAATGCCGAAGACGCGGAAGACCAGATGGTCTTTCAACTGCCGCTTGGTATACGCCATGTACTGGATATCGACGTTCAGCTCCGGGTTGGCGTTCATGTTGAACACGCCCTGCGTGGCGCGCCCGGCCATCGCCGTCACGTCCCATGAGCCTTTGCCGTAGTGCGCGTCCGCGCCGTCGAAGCTGCGCTGCCCCGTCGAGAAGCCGAAGTTGCCGATCAGGCGCTGCGCGATCCGGTTGGTCTGCAGCCACGCCAGCGTGGGGTCCTTCTGCGTCATCTCCTGCCCGTCGAAGAACTCAAATCGCCCTACTCGCAGGCTGGTGTCCGGGCCCTTGCCTCGATACCGCAGAAATCCCTGCCGAAAGCTCGCCGCCACCGGCAGATCGTTGTTGTTATTCGAGGCATAGTATGTCCCTCCAAGGAATAGCTGCCCGCGCGCCGTCGTCGGATCGACCGAGGTGGTCGGCAGGTCAAAAACGCTGGTCTCCGACATCTCCAACTGGTAGTCGAGCTGCTTGATCTTCTGCGCGACCGAGATACGCAGCAACTGCTCCACATAGGGATACGTGCTCGTGTACGGCGGGTCGCCGTAGAAGCTGATGGCATCGGTGCGCGAGCGCTCCACGGCGGAGATGCTGAAGGGAAGGGTCTTCGCCGGCGGCGCGGCTGGAGCGGACGCGGCAGGAGTGGAAGCAGCGGTCTGGGCGATGGCTGCGGAGGCCGCGAAGACGACGTGGAGCGTCAGCGCAAGACAGCGGCAGCGTACATGGGTGCGGATGGAATGAATGAAGCTCATGCTGTCTCCGTGAGAACGGTCGGATTTTTGGGGCAGACGCAAGTTGCGAATCTTTGGCGGGCCGGAGCACGATATCCGGCTGAATACGGCCGCATGGACGCAACAATGCGGCCTGCGCGAACCGGAATTGCCTCAATTGGAGCGTTGGAAAACCCTGGCCTTCGCGACATCATGCGCGGCAGGCGGGTTGCGCGTTCGGGAGTAGGACGCCGGACTGCACCCATCGAGGGTGGCGACATCTAGGCCGCGACGCATCGGGGGGTCGCGTTTGTTACTGGGATGTGAAGAGAGATACCACAGGGGGACGTGCGGTGCAAAAGCTTTGTGGATCGCGGGTGTCATACCACAATAGAAATGTCACCACATTCTCCTCGATAGAAATGTCCCCTGGGTTGCTGTTGTCAGAAGGCCACTGCTGGCGTGGGCATCTGCTTGTAGCTCTGCTTCCAGGGATGGTTGTTTGCGGGGGCGACGTGTCTCGGGCTAGCCCGAGACACGTCGCCCCCCGCAAGGCGTTTTTCGTTCCGGCCGGCGCTCGATCGGGGTGAAGGCCAGCTTCTGGCCACGGTACTCGATGTACAGTTCGCCAGCCTGGTTCTCGCGCACCAGCACCTTGCTCCTGGCCGGGGCGTGGTGGCGGCTCTGGCGCTGCAGTTGCAGCAGTCGGCCCTCATAACTCACTACCCAGTCGAGGCTCACGCGCTCCCGCTCCAGGCAGAAGACCCGTTCCAGCTCCGCCTTCGACGGCCGCTTGCGATGGAAGTCCGCCTCCGACGAGGCAGCTCGCGCGAAGCGCCGGTTGTGATCGGCCAGATACTTGGTCTCGACATATCGGTTGGCCTCCTCATAGCTCGCGACGCCGGCCAGCCGCAGCTTCTTCACCAGCCGGTCCTGATGGGTGCCGTGCGCCCGCTCCACTCGGCCCTTGGCCTGCGGAGAACCGGCCGCGATGATCTCGATGCCCAGTCGGGCGCACATCCGCCCGAACTGGCTCACCGGCTCTTCGCCGCTTAGCTTCTGCTTCTCCGTCGGCGCGCTGACGTACACGCTCTTCCAGTCGGTGTAGAGCGCCTTGGGCACGCCGTACCGCTCGATCCAGGCCCGCAGCAGGTTGGCCGCATCCCACGTCGTCTCCTCCTGGGAAAACGAGAACAGCGCCTTCGAGGTCGCATCGTCGACCAGATGCATCAGGCAGCCCTCACCGCCGCGGTCTTCCAGCCAGTGGTGGAAGCTGCCGTCCAACTGCAGCAGCTCGCCGAAGTGTGCCTTCGGCTCCCGCCGCTTGCGATAGGCACGGCGCTTGCGCACGCAGGGCTCGCCCGCCGCGCGCAGCCAACGCCGCAGCGTCTCCGCGCTCACGGTCAAGCCGTCGTCCGACCCCAGATGCTCGCTCGCCAGCGTCGGCCCGAAGTCCGCGTAGCGCTGGGCCACGCGCTTCAACACCGTCGCCCGGTACTCGGCCCCATAGCCATGGTTCGAACCCCGACCGCAAAGCCCATGCTGCAATCCGGCAACCCCGCTTGTGCGGTACCGGCTCCATAGCCGCTTGCCCTGCCGATAGCTCAAACCCAACAACTCACACGCCTGACGCAATGACAAACTCCCAGAAAACACACGCCCAAATGCCTCACCACGAACCAACTCACGATCGCTCAACCTCGTCCGCCCCAATCTCAGCCTCCAAACCGCAAAGCCACTGTACGAGGGGACACTTCTATCGAGGGAGCAAGGGGACACTTCTACTGTGCTTCAACAGAGCTTTGTGGATCGCGCGCCAGGGAAAGTGCGTGCGGCGCTGCAAGCCAAGCCCCGTCAACACGATTCCCTATGGCCGGGATTGCACCTTTGTTCCTGCTTGCACTGAGGCCCGAGTTTGGCTATTATCACGCAATCGGTACAGTTTTCGGCCTGATCTGGCCTTCCCTTCCGTTTCGATCAAGAGACCATGACCGTCTCCGTTCGCGACTTGAAGCGCCCGACTCTCGTTTTAGCCAGCAGTTTTCCTGCAAGCTGGACAGATTTTCCTTTCAAATACGCCACTTCCATTCAGCTACGCTCCGCGACGAGCCGCATAGAACACACCCTCCGACAGGAAATCCCGTCTTTGCCGCCTAGATGCAGGCAGGATGTCTGGATTGATCCCGATTCGGACCCAGCGTGAGGCCTATACCGCCCAAGGTCTCTTCTCTTGTGGCTCAGCGAGGAATCGACGATGCTCTCGGAATCGAAATCGCAAGACCAGGCCCAGCCAGCGATGAGCGAAGCGCCCGCGACTGACTCTGCGTTCTCGCTCGAACAGAAGCAATATCTCGAAGGCTTCTTCGCCGGCGTCCGCCAGCGGATGCCCTTCGTAGGCCACACCGCAACCGGCCTCATCACCGCCGATGCCGCCTCCGGCGTCGAGAACATCGCCGCACCCGCCACCTTCCACGGCACCCCGGTCGAAGACCTCTGCCGCGAGGAACTCTGGAAGTACGAGCGCAACCCGCTCGACGCCTGGGACGAACTGCTCGCCCACGCCAACGAAGACAAGGCCCCCAACCCCGAGCACACCTACCGCTTCAAGTTCCACGGCCTCTTCTACGTCGCGCCCGCGCAGGACTCCTTCATGCTGCGTATGCGCGTGCCGGGGGCGATCCTCACCGCCGCCCAGATGCGTGGACTCGCCGAGATGGCGGAAGACTGGGGCTCCGGCCGCTGCGATCTCACCACCCGCGCCAACCTGCAGATCCGCGAGTTCCAGCCCAAGAACATCGTCCGCGTCCTCAACAAAGTCCAGTCCCTCGGCATGTCCTCGCGCGGTTCGGGCTGCGACAACATCCGCAACATCACTGCCTCGCCCCTTACCGGCATCGACCCCGCCGAACTGCTCGATGTCCGCGCCTACGCCGAGGGCCTCAACCAGTACATCCTCAACTCGCGCGACATGTACGGCCTGCCGCGCAAATTTAACGTCGCCTTCGACAACGGCGGCGCGCTCTCGGTCGTCGCCGACACCAACGACATCGGCTTTCTCGCCGTCCGTGTACCCGAAGGCCGCTCCCTGCCAGCGGGCGTCTACTTCCGCGTCGTCCTCTGCGGCATCACCGGCCATCGCCAGTTCGCCGCCGACTGCGGCGTCATCCTCAAGCCGCACGAGGCCGTCGCCGTAGCCGCCGCGATGATCCGCGTCTTCGCGGAGAACGGCAACCGCACCGACCGCAAGAAGGCCCGCCTCAAGTATCTCGTCGATGAATGGGGCGTCGAAAAATTCCTCGCCGAAACCGAGAAGCTGCTGGCCTTCCCGCTCATGCGGCTTGCCGCCGAAGACTGCGCGCCCCGCGGCGCCATCGACCGTGCCGGGCACATCGGCGTCCACGCGCAGGCGCAGCCCGGCCTCTCGTACATCGGCGTGTCAGTGCCGGTAGGACGGCTGCCGGTGGCGCAGATGCGGGTGGCAGCGGATGTGGCGGAGCGCTTCGGCAGCGGGGAGATTCGTCTGACGGTTTGGCAAAACCTGATCGTGCCGAACATCGCGGATGCCAACCTGGGGGCCGCCAGGGCCGCGCTCGTCGAGGCGGGGCTGAAAATCGAGGCAGGCGCGGTGCTTTCGGGCACGGTAGCCTGCACAGGCAACCGGGGATGCAAGTTTGCGCAGACGGACACCAAGACTCACGCGGTGGCATTGGCAAATCTGCTGGATGAACGTTTCCCGGCGATGACGCAGCCGGTGAACCTGCATGTGACGGGCTGCCCGAACTCATGCGCCCAGCACTACATCGGCGACATTGGACTGATGGGGGTAAAGGTTGGAGGCGAAGAGGGGTACAACGTGAATCTCGGCGGAGGGTCGGACCAGGACCAGGGGCTCGCGCGAGAGCTGATTGCGGCGATCAAGTTTGTGGATTTGCCTCCGGTGATAGAGCGGCTGTTTGGCGCGTTCGCGCAGAAGAAGCTCTCGGAGGATGAGACGTTTCTGGCGTTTGCCCGGCGGCATTCGATCGAGGATTTGCGCGGATTCGCGCAGGTGGAGGGCAAACGCTGATTTCGACCGTGCCATACATTCCGGATAACGCGCCATTTACTCCCGCGCAACGAGCGTGGCTGAACGGCTTCCTTGCGGGCATGTGGTCTTCGGCGCCACCGCAGCCCGCCACCGCGGTTGCGAGCCGCGATGTCGCCGTGTTGTATGCGTCGCAGACGGGAACCAGCGAGCGGCTGGCTAAGAAGATCGCGAAGGAGTTGAAGCTGAAAGGGCATACCGCGCGGGTGGCTTCGCTTGAGGGGTATGCGCCGGCCGCGCTGGCTCAGGAAGAGTGCGCGCTGATTCTGGCGAGCACGTATGGCGAGGGCGATCCGCCGGATGCGGCGAGGCCGTTCTTCGATCGGCTATGCGATCCGGCGGCACCTCGAATGGAGAAGCTGAGCTACTCGGTGCTTGCGCTCGGCGATAAGCACTACGAACATTTCTGCAAGTTTGGAATGGATCTGGATGAGCGGCTGGCGGCGCTGGGTGCCAGCCGGCTGGCGGCGCCGGTGACGTGCGACGTTGAGGTGGATGAGCCGTTTGAAGCTTGGAAGACGGACCTGCTGGCGCGGCTGGCGGAGTCGGGTTTCACCATTGACGCGGCTGCGGTGAATGCGGTGAAGGAACCCGCGCCGGCCGCGGCCGCGAGCATCTATCACCGCGATAACCCGTTCCAGGCGGAGTTGGTGGAGAAACGCGTGCTGACGCAGGACGTTTCGAGCAAGCTGACGATGCATATGGGCTTCTCGCTGGCCGGGTCGGACCTGAGCTACGACGCAGGCGATGCGCTGGGAGTGATTGCGAAGAACGATCCCGCGCTGGTGGCGGAAATACTGGAAAGCGTCGGACTCTCCGGCGCGGAGATCGTGGAGCTGCCGAAGCTGGGGGCGCGGTTGATCCTGGACGCGCTCAGCCACGACCTCCAGGTGACGCGGTTGAGCAGAAAGCTGGTGGAGGGGTTCGCGAAGGCCGGGAATGTAAGCGTGCTGCAGGGACTGCTCGTGCCGGAGCAGCAGACGCATCTGGACAAGTACATCTACGACCGCGGCTTGATCGATCTGCTGACCGAATACCCGGGTGTGATTGCGAGCGCGCAGCAGCTTGCGGAACTGCTACCGAAGCTGGCACCAAGGCTTTACTCTATTTCTTCGAGCCCGAAGGCCCATGCGGGCGAGGTGCATGCGACCGTGGCGGTCGTCCGCTATCGCTCGCACAACCGGGAGCGCGGCGGGGTATGTTCGACGATGTTTGCCGACCGGACCGAGATTGGCGGGCGGCTGCCGGTGTATATCCAGCAGAACAAGAAGTTCCGGCTGCCGGCGGATACAGACGCGCCGGTGATCATGATCGGACCGGGTACGGGAATCGCGCCGTTCCGCGGGTTTCTGCATGAGCGTTGCGCGGTGGGCGCGAAAGGCCGGAACTGGCTGTTCTTTGGCGAACGCAGCGCGGCGACGGATTTTCTGTATCGGGAAGAGTTGGAGCGGATGTCGGCGTGCGGCGTTTTGACGCGGCTGGATACGGCGTTCTCCCGCGACCAGGCGCACAAGATTTATGTGCAGGACCGCATGATTGAGTTTGGCGCGGAGATGTATGCGTGGCTTGAGCAGGGCGCGAGCGTGTATGTCTGCGGCGATGCGTCCCGCATGGCGAAGGACGTCGATCTCGCGCTCCATGCGGTGATTGAGCGGCATGGCGGGCGCGACGAAGAAGGCGCGAAAGAGTATGTGCAGGAACTGCACGACGGCAAGCGGTATCACCGGGACGTGTATTGAGCATCTGCAATGGAAAGCAGGAATGCATTGGCGTTACCACTTCACGAACGGGCGGTCGATGGACAGAGTCCGGCGCTGGTGCGCCTGACGGAGAACGGCCTGGTGTTCGATAGGGTGGCGGTGAAGACGTCGCTTATTCCGCATCGCGAGTTGGCCGAGGGCGAGCAGTACAGGTTCCATTTCGACATGACGAAGTGCATTGGCTGCCGATCCTGCGAGGTAGCCTGCAATGAGCAGAATGGCAACCCCGCGGACATTCTGTGGCGGCGGATTGGAGAGCTTGAAGGCGGCAGCTATCCGGAGACGCAGCGGCATTATCTTTCGATGGGCTGCAACCATTGCCTCGATGCGGATTGTCTGCGCGGATGTCCCGTGGATGCATACACGAAGGACCCGCTTACCGGCATCGTGGTGCATTCTGCGGATGCTTGCATCGGGTGCAGCTATTGCGTTTGGAATTGTCCGTACAGCGTGCCGCAGTTCAACGCGGAGCGAGGCGTGGTGGGCAAGTGCGATATGTGCAAGGGCAGGTTGGAGGATGGGCTCGAACCGGCGTGTGTAAACGCCTGTCCGGAGAGTGCGATCGAGATCGAGATCGTGAACATGGCAGAGTGGCGGCAGAACTTTGCCGCGGCCGACAGCCCGGGGCTGCCGTCTGCGAACCAGACCATCTCGACGACGCGAATTACGCTGCCCGAGAGGACCGGCGCGGAACTGGAGCGTGTAGACGCAGGGCAGATTCAGCCCGAACATGCGCATCTGCCGTTGGTGTATATGACTTCGTTGATGCAGGGGGTATCGGGCGCGCTGTGGGTGCTGTTGTCGTGGCATGGGCTGGATGCGGTGCGGCTGGCGATATTGCTTGGCATAACCTCGGCGGCGCTTACCCTTTCGACGCTGCACCTGGGGCGGCCCGCCTATGCGTGGCGAGCCCTGAAGATGTGGCGGCGTTCATGGCTGAGCCGCGAGGTGCTGCTGTTCACGTTGTTCGCGGGTGCGCTTGCAAGTGCCACACTCGTGACCGCGGCGGTCGAGCTGAATCGCGCCGTGCCGAGTGGCTTGGTCAAGTCGCTGGATTGGAGCGCGGCGGTTCTCGGACTTGCAGGGACTCTGGCGAGCGCCGCGATCTACCTGGTGCGGGCGAGGCCGGCGTGGAACACGGTGCATACGCCGATCGATTTTGTGCTGACCGCGGCCCTGCTCGGGAGCTTGCTGGCAGTGCTGTTGGAAGAGGGTTCGCGGCTGCTGCCGGTTCCATCCGCGTTTCGGATTGCGCCAGACGCCTTCTATCGACCCAGCTATGGAGCGTGGCTGGTTGCAATCGCCACTGCCGCATGGCTGGTAAATCAGGGTGTGCGGGCGCTGCGGCTCAAGGACTCGGGAGTGGTTGAATCGCGTGCGACGTTCTCTTTGCTGGCGGGCCAAAGCTTTAGGCCGCACCTGATCGGCGCAATCGCGCTGGCCCTGGTCAGCGTACTGTGCGCCGCGGCGGGTCATGCGTCGTTCGCGATGGCGTGCGGCTTCGCGTCGGTGCTGCTGGCGCGGTATCTCTTCTTCGTCTCGGTCGTGCCGCTGAATATGGCCTTGACTTTTGTTCGTAACCGGCCCCAAGGGGTACACGCATGAGTTTGATCTCGAAGATTAAGCGCGCGGCCGGCATCGATACGGCGCGGGAGAAGTATGCCTACGGGAAGGATGCGCGCTTCGGCAAGGTGGCGGCTTCGCGGGTTGCGGACCAGTGGGTGAAGACGACGTGCGGGTATTGCTCGGTTGGCTGCGGCATGTTGATCGGGGTCAAGGATGGCAAGGCTGTGGCGGCGCGCGGCAACCCGGAGCATCCGGTCAATCTGGGCAAGCTGTGTCCGAAGGGCTTGAGTGAGCACCACATTCTGGCGTCGCCGGAACGGGCGACGCAGCCGATGTTGCGGAAGAATGGCGAGTTGGTTCCGGTGTCATGGGACGAGGCGCTGGATACGATGGTCGAGCGGATTGGAGCGATCCAGGCCAAGTATGGTTTCCCTTCGCTGGGCGTGGTGGGCACGGGACAGCTGCTGACCGAGGAGTATTACACGCTGGGCAAGCTGGTGCAGCTTGGCTTCCGAACGCCGAACAACGATGGCAATACGACGTTGTGTATGGCGAGCGCGGTCTCCGGCTACAAGCTGTCGTTCGGCAGCGACGGACCGCCGGGCAGCTATGAGGATCTGGCGCTGGCGGACGTTGTTCTTCTGGTGGGGTCGAACATCGCGGATAACCATCCGATTCTCTGCCATCGGCTGGAACGCGGTCCCGAACGCACTCTCATCGTGGTTGACCCGCGCGTCACCAAGACCGCGATGATGGCGGACATTCATCTTGCCATCAAGCCGCGTGGCGACATCGCGCTGCTGAATGGGATCGCGTATATCCTGATCCGCGATGGGCTGATCGATCGCGAGTATATCGCGCGGCATACGTCCGGGTTTGAAGAGTTTTCGCGTTTCGTCGCCGAGTTTACGCCAGAGCGTGTGGCTCAGGTCACGGGACTTCGGATCGACCGGATCGAGCAGGTGGCGCAGCTGTATGGACGGGCCAAGGCGGGCTTCATCGGCTGGACGATGGGCGTGAACCACTCGACGCAGGGCGCTGTGACGGTAGCGGCGATCAACAACCTGGCCTTGATCACGGGCAACATCGGGCGATTGGGCGCGGCGCCATTCTCCCTTACGGGCCAGTGCAATGCAATGGGGACGCGCGAGAGTGGATTTACCTCCGCGCTGCCCGGCTACCGCAAGTACGAGAACGCGCAGCATCGCGAGGAACTGGCTGCGATCTGGAACGTCGATGTGAATACGATCCCGACGGAGCGCGGCATGGCATACCCGGACATCATCGAGGGGGCGGTCGCAGGCAAGATCAAGGCGCTATGGTTCGTCGCGACGAATCCGGTCGTGTCGTTTCCGAACTATGCGCTGCTCGAACAGGCGTTGAAGAGCGTGGAATTTATGGTGGTGCAGGATGGGTTTCATCCCACGCCCACGAGCGACTTCGCGGATCTGGTGCTGCCGGCGGCGATGTGGGGCGAAAAGGAAGGCACCTATACGAATTCAGAACGGCGGATCAGCAAGGTCAACCGCATTGTGGCGCCTCCAGGCGAAGCGCGTCCGGACTTCGACATCTTCCTCAACATCGCGGAACGGCTCGGAGTGCGCGAGATGCTGTATCCGGGGTGGACCACCACACACGATGCCTACAAGGAGTGGCAGCGGGTTTCGGCGGGCCGGATGTGCGACTATAGCCCGTATACGTGGGAGCAGATTGAAGCCGCTGGCGGCATCCAGTGGGGCGGCGACCGCTTGTATGCCGACGGGATTTATCCAACCGAGGACGGCCGCGCGATTTTGCATTGCGTGCCGTGCGACCCGTTCGTCGAGCAGCCCAACCACGAGTACAACTTCATCCTGAACACCGGGCGCACTGTCGAGCACTGGCACACCCGTACCAAGACCGCGCGCGTGGAGATGTTGAATGGTATGGTCCCGAATGCGTGGCTGGAGATGAACCCAGTGGACGCGGAGCGTCTCAAGCTCCGCTCGCACGACCATGTGACGGTAATTTCGCGGCGAGGCAAAGTCGCGGACCTGGAGCTGCGCATTACGTCGATCGTCGCGCCTGGCCAGGTGTTCATGCCGTTCCATTTTGCCGAGACCAACTCCAATCGGGTGACTCTCGGAGCGTTCGACCCCATCTCGCGCGAACCCAACTTCAAACAGTGCGCGGTGAAGGTGCAGAAGACAGTTGCGCACTAAGCGCACGCACAGTTTTTCCGGCCATGACGCCGGTGTTTGCAGCACACCAGACGGCCCCGTAACCGCGACCGTGACGTCGCCCGCTGAGGCTCTACCGAATACACAAAATTTCCGGAGGAAACCTTCATGGCAAGCTACAAGATCTTTATGAAGTCCGGCCACCCGCCGACGCTTCTCGCCGCTTTTCTCTACTTTGACTTCAGCTTCGCAATCTGGGTGCTGAATGGGGCAATGGGACCCTTCATCTCGGACCAGTTCCACCTGTCGCCGCAGCAGATCGGCCTGATGGTGTCGGTCCCTACGCTCGCGGGTGCATTCATGCGCTTTCCGCTGGGCGTCGTCTCGCAGTACATCGGGCGGAAGAATGCCGCGATCGTCGAGATGTCCGCCATCGTGATCGCGCTGATGTACGGCTTCTTCTTCGTACATACCTTCAACAACGTGCTGGCGATGGGCGTGCTGCTGGGAATCGCCGGCGCTAGCTTCGGCGTGGCACTGTCACTCGGCTCAGGGTGGTTCCCGCAACAGTACAAGGGGCTGGCCATGGGCATCGCCGGCGCCGGCAACAGCGGCACGGCAGTCGCTTCGCTCTTCGCTCCGCGCCTGGCACAGCACTTCGGCTGGTCGCATGTCTACGGCTTCGCCGCCGCCATGATGTGCCTGCCGCTTGGAGTGATGATCTTCTTCGCCAAGGAACCACCAGACCACGAACACCTCACCCTCAAAGAGCATCTATCTTGCCTCTTCGAAGCCGACGGCTGGTACTTCAACCTGATCTATATCATCACCTTCGGCGGCTTTATCGGCCTGGCCACGTTTTTGCCGTCCTTTTACTATGCGCAGTTCCATATGACCAAGGTACAGGCAGGCACGTATACCGTGTTGGCCACGTTCACCGGAAGCGCCACCCGCGTGGTTGGCGGCTACTTCGCGGACAAGGTCGGAGGCATCACGACGTTATCGGTTGTATTCCTGATTGCAATCGCCGGGTTGTTCGGCCTGATGGCTGCGCCGTCGCTGCTGATGACGACGCTGCTGTTCATGCTGTGCTTTGCGGCACTGGGCGCGGGCAACGGCGCCACTTTCCAGCTAGTGCCCTTGCGTTGGCCGCTTACCACGGCGGTCGCGGGAGGCATGATCGGTGAGATCGGCGCCCTCGGCGGCTCGGTCCTCCCCAACGTTCTGAGCTATTCCAAGCAGCATACGGGCAGCTTCAAGTCGGGCTGGATCGCCTATGCCGCTCTGGCATTCGCCATTCTGATCCTGATGCGGATTGTTGCCCGCAGTTGGACGAAGACGTGGGTTGGGAAAGGCGGACGCGCGTTGGCTAACCCTCAATTCAGTCCTTCGGACACGATTCTTGTGACGGGTGACGGTGCCAGCTTCGCAGCCGATTAATGGTCTAGAAAAATAGCTGGAACGAGCGACATGACGACGAGCGGCAGCAGCTATAGGGTTGGCTGCCGCTCTCTTGGCAAAGGACCGGAGGAGACTTGAGGGGCAAGAAGGGCGGAACTTGCCGACAATGTTGGTGGCTTTGGATTGTTCAATTGGCGAGAACGGGCCAATGAACTCATCCAGAGCTCCAAGGGCTGGATGAGTGCATTGCGACTCGGAATTATTTCGGAATCAGCTTGGCAACCAGTCGTCTATTGGCACTTTTCGAGTGATGGTCCGGCCGCCTCCGGCGCAGGTTTCATCGCCAGTATTTTGCCCACCGCACCAGGCTCCAGTAACTCAGACGCATTGCGTAAGAACACATCGACCAGCGCTCGGCATTCGTTCACGCCGGTTGCAAGCAACTCGCGGAAGGACCGAATGCGCGACAGCGACCATAACAGAACGGCGACCAACCATGCCGGAGCGGCGTGCAGCAGCGCCTTCATGGACGGGTAAATCCGGTAGCCCAGTCGCTGAATCAGCGTGAAGCTCTCCTGCATACCACGGGCGATTGCTATTGACTCGGCCCAGGACGCGCCCCCACCCCGGCGCATACCGGCAAAGCAGGCACTCTCAAGAGCGGCACCCAGAGGAGCATGGCAACGAAGCCATAAGAGCATCTCAGGTTCAAGTACGGCAGGAATTCCCGCCCGATTGAAGATCGCCACGCACTCCTCGCTGCCCATCTTCGACTTCTGGCCCCCGGCTCCGATCGTGGCGTTCAGCTTACCGCTTGGATCGAGGGTCGCCTGAATAAAGGGCATGCCGAACGAACACCGATCCGCACCGACGGCGTCGCGCAGCTTCTCCGGCTCAAAGTTGTTGAACATAAACTGAATTCGCTTCGCGGCGCTGCGCCTTAGCGCTGGCACCACAGCCTCCACTTGATGTGCGAGCACCGTCACGAGAACGAGGTCGTATGCGATCTGCTCATCCAGCGTGTCTGTCACATGGACATCGACACGCTCTCCGGTGGTCTTCACGATGCCCTGGTCGCGTACCAGCTGTAGAAAGCGCGGAGAGCCTGGGCGGGCGACCACGGTGATGTCATCTCCGCCGGTTCGGGCCAACTGGAATGCAAAGGCGCTGCCTATCCCGCCAACACCGATCACGGCAATTCGCATCTTCGAAGGAGAATGTATTTGGGTTGCGCTATTCATCAATCTAGTATCGACTGGTTATTGGAGACTAACAATGATTAGGAATCCATATTCGATGTTGAGGCGTCCAGAGTGAACGAGCATTTGGTGTCCGACTATATCGACCCGCTATCCGCGGCGCTCACCAAGATGAAGCTCCGCGCCTTTACGAGTGTTGCGCTCGATGCAGGGGGGCAGTGGGCGGTCGACTTCCCCGAATACGAGGGCTTCACGCTGAACGTCGTCCAGAAGGGCGAGTGCTGGCTCTCCATGAAGGACGGCTCACAGAGAGTTCGGCTGCGGGCCGGTGACTGCTTTCTCCTGACCGGAGGCAGAGAGTTCACGCTCGCAACCGATCTCTTGCTGCCAATCAGGTTCCGCGCGGTGGAACTCTTCCCTCAAGCCGAACAGGGAACCGTCTGCTGCAATGGGGGAGGCGACTTCTTTGTCCTCGGAATCATCTTTCGATTTCAAGGCCCTCTTTCCTCTGTCCTGTGGAACCGGCTTCCGCCCGTCGTTCACGTGGACGGCGGCTCCGATCACGCTGCCGTACTGCGCGGAAGCCTGGACGGCTTTGGCGCGGAGATGCGATCTGGCGGTGTTGGACGCTCTCTCATCCTGAGTCATCTCGCGCCGATCATGCTTCTGCAGACACTGCGCTACTATCTCGCTTCCTCGCCCAAGGAGGAAAACTGGCTGGTGGCTCTCACCCACCCACGACTGGTAAAGGCGCTGGAAGCGATGCAGACGGACTACAAGCGCAGCTGGTCCCTTGAGGAGTTGGCGGAAGTTGCAAATATGTCCCGGTCTGGCTTTGCGCTCACCTTTCAAAAGAAGATCGGCGTTTCGCCCATGTTGTATCTGATGAATTGGCGGATGCAGGTTGCGTGTGAATTGCTTGAAGCCGGAGACAAGAGCTTGGCTTTGATCGCCAATGAAGTCGGCTACAGCTCGGAGAGCGCGTTCAGTTCTGCTTTCACTAAAGTCGTAAAGCGGCGGCCGGGCAGCTACCGAAAGCCAACATCACACCCAGCGTGATGGTCTTGCCGATTTGTGCAGGCGATTC
>Ga0116230_10001204_pt1 | contig 24225 bp, 14 predicted proteins | sample S1TSphfallax_3_FD_88678 | JGI IMG/M metagenome (GOLD analysis project Ga0116230, IMG submission 88678) | Host-associated microbial communities from peat moss isolated from Minnesota, USA - S1T2_Fd - Sphagnum fallax MG | ecosystem: Host-associated > Plants > Peat moss > Unclassified | place... | reverse complement strand
TATTTATTTATTTTTTTTTTTTTTTTTTTTTATTATATTTTTTTTTTTTAATTTAAAAATTTTTGTTTTTTTTTTTTTTTTTTTAATCATCAAAAGTGGAACTTAATAACCTTTTTTTTCTTTTTAAATTTTTTGACAATTATTCTTTAAATGCAAGATATTTCCTTATGGAAAGGCTAAGAATTTGAACCTCAAGATTTTCAATCGTGCATCTTTTTTTATTTTTTTATTTAGTTTTTCCCTTTAGTTATATAACACCGAACTTTGATGAAAAGTATGGTATCCAAACTAGTTTTGTTACTTTCAAGCCTTATGTGTGTCTATACATAGTTTTATCCTCACATTATTTTTTGGCATATGTAGGACGTGTGGGCCATGGCCATCCACTCAAGTTTTGTGACTATTTTTTTGTCCAAGTTTGCAATTATGTGTGCAACTTTGATTTGTATTTCAAGGGTCTAGGTGTGAGTGAATGTGGTGGTGTTGTGCTTGTTTTTTTTTAAATGCAAAAAAATTATGATAGGCCCAACGGTCATACCACAATAACATGAATTTATTGCCTTGGACAAAACAAAGGTCACATGGAAAGAAAAAGTCCAATGAAAGATTGTGGAATTTTAATTTGAACAACTCAACACAACATTTGGTTGATTCACATGACATGCACTTTGCAACCTACGACATTGGCAAAAAAACAAATGACTCAACTTATTCTTATTATCACGGGGAAGGTAATTTACAACAACAACCAAATACCTTACTCAAGTGGAGAAAACCCTAGGATAGACTATGCGAAACCTTGAAACAAGTAAATATGAGCAAAAATATCAAATGAAGAAGGATTTTATAAGGTAATTTTACAATGTGATGAGTGTCATGGGCACAAAAATGATCAAAACAGAGGACGAAAAGATAGATCTAAATCTAAATTTAAAACATGAAATAAAAGGACCAAGACAATAACACAAAGGCTAAAACCAAAAACAAAAAGCGTGCAAGACCAAAATACAAACAAATGTTTATTGCAATAAAATAAGTAAACATAAACACAAAAAGAATAGAATAAATTTATAGAATAATATTGTACTTTAAATTGGTGTTCAACAAACTAAAAGTAATGGGGAATCTTACCTCTATTTATATCTTTTTGAGGACCTAAATTGAAAAAGCTTCAACTGAAATTTCCAAATGCCCATTAACTAAATAAGCTTTTCAAAAGGTTTGTTAACTACTAATGAATTATGAATTAATTGAAATTAAATTAAGAGTGATTTGCAAATTAATTAATCAAACTAAGAATTAATTATGAATTGATTAAAAGTTAATTAAAAATGAATTACAAATGAACTATAATTGAATTATAAAAATGTGACAATCAACATGTACAACTAGAATTTCATTAGTTGCATATGTGAAATCACATGCAACACATGATGTCATCACATTCCACATGGATGATGTATATGGTCAACATATACACCTTCATCCATTGACCATTCATATAAAATTTGCAACTATTCGCCATTATTTGCAATTATGTTATAACCCATTACAAAGTGCCATCTAACAACATGATAATTTTTTTAAAATTATGTTTTAAAATTACATATTGGATTTTCATCATCTATTTTGGATGGTGTTAAATCATGCATAATAAAAAGTATTCCACGTGGCATATTAATTGAAATTTGGCTAGAATACATTTAAATCAACATGTATGTTGGTAGGTAAGTAGGTAGGAAAAAAAGTAAATAAGACTAAATAGGTAAGTGGGTAGGTAAACTAGGAAGTAAATATGTTTTAAAAATTATTTTATTTTAACTTTAGCCTTCAAGGTTAAATCTTTTTCATTGGCTCATCCCAAATTATACATGTTTTTAATATAAAAATGTAAAGCAAAACACCTTCCTTATATATTATTACAAGACGAAAATGGAAGACAAAACATATGGGATAATTTTTTTGGTTGCAACCTAGTTTGCAACTAAATTGAAACTATGTTGCAACAATGTTTTTAATCCCATATCCTTTGTCTTCTTTTTCAAGTTTGTAAATTATATATCTAATAAGTAAATTTTTAACTAACTATAATTAATTGATAAATTAAAAACTAAATAATTTTATACCCACTTACCAACCCACCTATTACTTATTATCACTTACTTATTAAGTAGTAACTAATAATAAAATAAATTATTTAAATTATTACATAAACTACTAAATTATTAAATAATAATAAAGTCAATTAATTAATATATTTAATAAAAAATATTTTAAATAAATAATTATTATAATATATCAACAATAAGTTCTATTGTTATTAATTTAATAATAATAATAATAATAATAATTTTATTATTACAATTAATTAATTAACTTGTAATTAGTAATAACTACACAATCACAATATATGCAAGATGTATATTGAATATGTCCTAAATATAATATAATAAATTTTTTGAATATATAAATATACCCATAATATATTATAAAATACCTTAATATATATCAAAGGTATATGTACATTACATAGAAATAACCAAGTTGTGACTATTTTTGTAATTAATTGAACATAGAGGCCCGTTCTTAAATAAATAACCTAAATTTTTTGTTATCATAGAGGGATATAAATCCTAATAGTTGCAAATTAATTACACCATAATTGCAAGAAAAATAATAGATTGAAACGGATGTGATTAGTTACAAAATGCCAAAACATAGTTATAAATGACATTCAGTTGCATATAATTGCAAATTCAATGGTTGTATAATACAATATTTCTTCTAATGTCTTATATGGCACATTAGTTGCAAGTGTTCATAATTGCATGTATGACCAAACTTTAACAAATTTAAATTTTAATCATATGTGCAATTACAATGTGTGAATACCATAAGATTAAATGAAAATATTGATGAAAAATGAACATATGTCAACCATTATGGGTGGCATCCATTAATAATTAACAACTAATTTGCTTTTGCAACTATATTTGCAATTATACATAAATATTAAATGACATGTGGTGTTTTGGCTATTGTAATTCAAAATGTTTAAATTAATTATTGGATAATAGGTTGGTAGATGAAGCTATTATAACCTAATACATAAACTAGGCTAAGTAAGCTAAGTAGTAGATAATAGGTACATAGCGTAAGTAATATGTAATAAGTAGGATAGGTAGTAGGTAGGTTAAATTGTAGATATTTTATTGTGTGGATATATGATTTTTTCATAATAAAAATATTGATTAATTAATTAGGTAGGCTAGGTTGTAGGTGATAAGTAGTAAGTAGGATTGGTAGTAGGTAGCTAGGAAAAATAATAAATATATATTTTTGTATAAATATATGATAATTCTTTTGTATAGGACAAGACATGTGATAATGTTGTAATGTTGTAGTGTTTCCATTTCATTCGAATGTATCCCATATCCTTTGTTTACAATTTCAAATTTGTAATGTCTATAATTAGTGAAAGAGTGGAATAGATTCATGGTATGCATTATGAACATAGTGCATGCGCCATTTGGGATGAGCCAATAAAAAAATTTGTCGCCAAATTTGTCACCAAAGGTAGTAACTTATTAGAACCAAAGGGTGGTTGTTACATGTGTACAACAATTCATTCCTATTAGGACCATGACCAAGTGGACCACCTTGTAAATATTGTTTATACAATGTAAATTGTTTGAAAAAATGAATATAATCATTAGACATTGCTACGTATAAACAAGTGCCACATTTTCCCAACTACTATAACCAAATGTTATGCACAATCAACCAAATTACAAGTGGGCATGTCAGCCCACTCTTCATCATTAGACTTCTACAAAAGAAAAGAAAGGAAATATCAACAAAATTTGAAATGTCGCAACATAGATGGAAGCATAGATGGAAGTGGAGTGTAGATGGAATTTGAGTGCAAATGGAATTCCAATTTTGAATAATCAGAAAATAAAAGGAGCCATAGGAAGTTTGTAGGTGAAATGCTCACATGGACCATGAAACCTCCCCATTGCATGACATGAAATTGCCAAAAGTTAAGCCAATTTGCAAACTTGTGGACACATGCCTCCAAAACAACCCCTAATGACACCACCAACAACAAATTATATCATAGAAATTGTTAGCCTCCACAAGGGATTTTGCAATTCAAGTTTGATTAGTTTTCGGGTGTGCATGTTGAATGATTAAACCCAATGGAATAAACAAATGTGTTCTTTATCAACCATTTGGATAGAACGGTCTTTAAAACCATAAACAATTTTAATAACGTTTAATTGATTTGTACGCTATTAGCCATGAATCCTTTAAATTTTTGTTTCAAAAAACACATGCTTCAACAAGGTTTCATTAAACTTTGTCCACACGATCTATTGAACTTCAATGTCTTCAAATTGCATGTCACAAATTATGATGGTCATCATTTTATAATAAGAAAAATCATACGCATGACAAGCCATAGTTGTTCGGCCAGCAACATGCTTCACATGATCAAACATGATCCAAGTGTTTTCCAAATCCCCTCCAAGTTGCATTTGCATGACAAGCTTCGTTCCATTCCCCACACCATTTATTTATATCTTGAAAATGAAAACCTTTTGTCTTACAATTTGACCTAGGAAGCAACACTCATGATGTAATCATAACGATTCATAGATTTCAATTCAAGGATCCTATCAATATAGCCACGACTTGCATGATATTTGAAAACAACTAGGTTACAAACGTTGGGCGAACTAAGTTATGAAAACTTGTATTGGATCTACTCCAATTATTTGCCATTCAAAACCTCCACAATGTCATCACCACTATCATCAAACAAATGTGTAGCCTAGAAGGTCTTACTAACACCCAACAAAATCACATATATTGTCGCAACCCTAACTTTGGGCTCGCAACCAATGCAAGGGCTTGCAAAGGTGCGAGCCAAGAAGGAAACCCAGGAGTCACATCTCATGCTCCCGGGAGTGAAAGAAAGTGTGAAGGAATGAACCGTCGCACTCCCAAGTGAGCTCCCACTTTGGGAGTTGGAGTCCTGGTGGATTTTTTAATTTTCAAAGAGCCATTATAGGGGTCAAAACCCACTGGATTGAAAAGTTCCTTATATCATTGGAAAATTCATAGAACTTAGATGTTTAAAATGGGCTCACATGACCCATTTGGACATTTGAAACACAAGTTATGGCCACAAAAAGGGTCGGGAGTCAAATTGGCAATTTGAATCCCGACCACTAAAAGTCGGGAATCACCCCAATTTCCTTGCATGTAGGTGGCATGTGACATATATTTGGAAAGCTCTCGACGAGGGTTACATATTTTCTTTAAACCTCATCTCAATTGGAGGTTTGTATGCAAAGTGATGGGCCCCCAAAGTCTCAAGAGTCCCAATCGTGGGAATTGTGGGACTCCCACTTGGGAGTCTTGGGACAAAATGACATTTGGGTGTTAGTCCCGTGGCCATACACAAAGTATACTATAAGGGGAAAGGTGGTGGCTTCCCCCAAGTCTGGGTTGTGGTAAATCTTGTAAGTTTGTATTTGCCCATGGCTCCTCCGTGCACCAAAGTGTTCCAAAATATGCACGAACCAACTTGTTGTTTAGTTTGTGCAAGTCCATGTGAGTAAGTAAATTACTAGTCAATTTTCCTAGTCCCATCTTGGAGCTCCAGCACGCCCCTCTACCCCCAAAGTGTTGCAAGCCAAGGAGCGTGCCCTAACTCCTTATTCTTCCAATGTTTTCACCTTAGACTCACATTCGAATCTATGAAGGAACTTGGGAGCTTGTCATATATCTTCATATCAAGCATGTTTTTGACCTCCTTTACAATCAACTTTCTAGTCTCGTCCACATTCTCCCTGCACTTGCCATTCACCACAAAATGCTTGTGGACCTAAGATGAATAGTTGCTCTAGTGATTGATGGTAGTTTATGCACAACATAAAAAATTCGTCCAAAACAATCCGCCACACGTAGGGGAATAAAATGAGAAAATTTGTATGCAATGGAGGAAGTGGATGGAGATAGTGCCATTTGACCCATGATTAGAATATGTGTGCACTCATCACACCAAAAGATTTCATTGCAAAGCCAATGCACACAAAGCTTCCCTAATCGTCATGTAGACACTGCAAGTGACCCAAGCAATGAACTTTCTTGAAACTAAGCCCAAAATTATTCTTTATATTAATTGTGATCACCTTGCACCAAACATGGCCATCATACTTTCTATCCATGCCTTGCATTTGTGAAGGTCTATGTGTAGTCGAAAACACATGTGGCAATTCAAACAAAACATTTCCATCGAAAGTAGTTGGTAAAAACTGAACTTTTTGAAAAGGTATTTTGTTATAATATTGATTTTGCAACTTGTTAGAAGTATGCCTTGGTAATGCCATAACACAAAAGTAAGAAACAATAGATTGAATATTGCTTATAGGGTTGGAGGGCTGTGGTAACAGTGAGGCAACACATTGAAAACTTATAATCAACGATCTCATCGAAGAACCACCAAGTGTCAAGTCGACACCTAAGGAGGAATCATACAATTCAATGAAAACAATAAATGCAAGAATATTTGAACATTGAAGGAGAATGTCAAGAACTTCATGCTTATATTTCACAATCTTGACAATAGAACCTACGGTTCTCGATGTGAAAATGGTATTTTAAAAGTTGTGATTCAAATTATTGCCAATAATGCGATACTAGCCACATCTAACAACCCATTGGTGGCCTTGAGAGGAAGTGGTAGGAATCTAGTACAACGAATTCAAAACCAAGTTATTAAAGTCATAGAAGACATCCTTGGATATATGTAAAGAACTTGGCTGAAAGGCAAACATAGTGCACAAACAATGTTCAAAGACTGTTGTCATCCTTAATTCATCCACCATGATGGTGAGGTTTGAGCGGCCAATAGCATGAAATGTCGCCATGTATCAAGGAGCACAAGAGGATGCAACAAGCAACAACGAATATGAGATGGTATAGACCAAAATGAAAAATTAAACTACACATAAAGAAATGAAAGTGAAAACTTCATGAATGGGTCTTTTTGATGACAAGGTTAGCCTTGAAAGACTAAACCATGGAGGGTCATTATATTTAATGAATATGTCTTTTCATGGAATGTTATGAAAGTTGAAAAACATATATATGTGGCTATTAAGAACATTTAGAGTGCAACGAATAATTTGAACTACCTTACCAAAAATATTTGAAATGCATAAACATAATGGATACAAGACACAAATGAAAAATTGGAAATTAATGTGGAAAGTAGTTGATTGAGATTTGGGAAACCATAAAAGCATAAATTAGATCCTCATAGGCCATATGAAAAAGAAATGAATATTCTAATAAAACAAAAATGTGGAAGCAAGCTTTTAAACATGAAACAAATTGATTATCCTTAATTGCAATGGAAAATGGTGTAGAATGTTTACAAACATAGGTGGACAAAAACATTTAAACAAAAGGAAAATAGTATATGAGTTAAGGCATGCAAACCCTATTAGGTCAACAATGATTGGCACAATGTAGATGAATCTTGGAAAAAACTACTAGGGATAGGTCATTGAGGACAAAAAATATGGCAAACAATAATGAAAAAGTCACTCCCAACCCATTGTCGATAGTTTCTAAGTACACCATACAAAATTAAAAGATGTCAAGCACTAGGATTGACATGTTTTATTGTGGCAAATGAGGTAAAACAATAATAACCCATAGAAATATATATTGTATAGATATCAATTGGCAACTTATGGCCAGGAAAAAAGATGGGTTTTGATTTATAACATATCAGCAACCATAATATACATGTGCATTTCTAGAAGGACAATTAAACCAAGGGTAAAAAAATATTGGAGAAGGTGATGGAAGGACATATAGAGCAAAACACAATATAAACAATTAGGGTAACAAAAATTATGTGGAATACAATATTGTATAAAGTGGATAGGGGAATAGGAGGAAGAAAGTAGTGATAGACGTACATTGAACCACTGGGCCTCTTTAAGGCCATGGAAAAATATCCAAAAAATAATTTATTTGATTCCATAAATATCAGAACCCATAATATATTTTATACTATTGTATATTTTATACTCACATATGTGTAAATATGGAACAAGTGCCATAACTAAATATTATACAATCAATGTGCACTTGTGAGATGTATCGACATATTGTTAATGGCCCACTTATTTTTAAAACCATATTTGTCCTTGTAAATATATGTGTATCAAACATCTATCATCCTACCTTTGTTAATATGAAAATCATTGACATGAAATTTGTGACCCATAATTGTACCCTATAAATTCAGAATCATTTGTAAGGTTATAGATTTGAATTTGTGGAAAGTCTATTCAAATGGATAAGCAAATATGTGGGACATATGAATTTGTGGAAAGTCTATTCAAATGGATAGGCAAATATGTGGGACATATATTCAAAAATTATATTCTAATGAGTGAGATTCATCTTATAGAGAGGTTTCCTTAGTTACTAATGTGGTATACATCTTGATTTATATACAAAACTATGTTTATTCATATCCACGTGACCTAACAAAATCCTAAACATTTGGAATGGACATTATTTTCATTTTGGACCAATATGTAAAGACATTTTTATATTCATTTGGAAGGTCCATTCATGTGTGAACCACTTGTGAATAGGGGACATGTGTAACATATGTCCCATACGCAACATCTGCAACAATTGTTCCACATTTCTCATCCTCGTACGTAACACATGTCCCACACACACCATATGCACAAAAAGTGTCACATGTCCATATGTCCCACATGCCCCATAAATACAATTGCTCCCATTTGATGATGTGGGCCATATGTATTGTATGGAACACACATATTATATGTATCATAAGAACAATAAGTAACATTGTTACATCCATACCACAAGTAGATGAATGATGCATGAAACAAAACAATTGCAATAGTGATGTGCCATCTAGTAATGTCAAATGTATGTGCTCCATTTATTTGAATGAAAAAATGCACTTTTTAATACATATGTACCATACATACATATATATGCATGTGGAGCATTTATCAATACAACAAACCATGGGATATATGCACCAAGCATATAAATGCAATAGAAACTTCCATGGAAATAAAATTCCCATCAAATATTAAATAAATGAAAACATAATAAAACTTTTGAAAATTTGAATATGTTTTAGGTTTAGGGTTTCAATCATTCAGTATAAAATCAATGTTTGCTTCGTGAATTCATTCCAAGTATTCAAATTGCAAGTCTTCCAAATGTAGAGGTCCAGTTTTGAGAAGAAGGAGCTTCGTCAACATCAAAGAAGGTGCGGCCACAACTAGACAAGTTTGAAGCAAAGAAAGAAGAATTAATCTTTGTTCATAATTTTAGAAAAGGAGAGTGATGAGGATTTAGCCATTTTCGAAGGAGAAATCAACACACATCACATGGACATGATGGGTCATGTAATCCACATCCTTCACACATTTTTCATCCTCGTTTATTGAAATTATTTGTTTCTTGAATGTATAAATGATGTTTCACCTTCCTCTTTATGAAGTTTTAATCAAAGTGGATTTCCTTGAAGGAAGAGGAGGCAACATTGCACTAAAAGAGTGAGCACATTTTTGAGGAAGAGAAGTGAGAAGAGTCAAAATGCGAGTTTTTTCCAACTTTCTCAACACTTGACTTTAGAAGGTAAAACCTTATCGAGAAGGTAAGATCAAGCTTCTTTTTTTTTCTTGTCTTTTCAAGTGATGTTATTGTTGTAATGCTCGTTGAAGCTCGACAAGGTTTTTCTAGATCCTTTTTCGCCTTCATCTTCCTCTTTGTATTCTCATGTAGTTATGGCCATCTGAGATCCTCCTTAATAAAAAATAACTCGCCAAGCTTCTTTTGGTGCTAAAAAAAGCTCAACAAGTTTTCTTCTGCAATATTTTTAGCCTGCACACCCATGGAGCTTCTCTTGGTGCTAAGAAACGTTCCACAAGTTCTTTTCCATGTGAGTTCAACTTTGCAGAAAAAAGCTCGACAAGCTTCTTTCAACACCAAGAGAAGTTCGACAAGTTTTTTTGTACAAATTTTCATTATCTTCCCACTGAGCTTCTTTTGACATCGAACTTTTCTCGACATTGAAAGAAGCTCAATGGATATTTTTTCAGTAAGATTTTTAAGCTACGCACCCATGGAGCTTCTCTTGGTGTCGAAAGAAGCTCCACGTGTTCTTTCCATGTGAATTTGACTTTGCAAAAGAAAACATGTTAAGCTTCTCTTAGCACCAAGAAAAGTTCAACAATTTTTTTCTACAAATCTTCATTCTTTTCCTATTGACCTTCTTTTGATGTAAAGTTTCTTTCGGTGCCGAAAGAAGCTCAAAGGGTATTTTCTTGCAACAAATTTTCCCCATCTTCTTCATTTACATGTTTTATGTTTCTTCAAGGTCTTCCCAATTTGTGATCTTTGTTGTAGGTTAGAATATCATTGGGCTTTTCTCAATGTCGAGAAAAGTTCAATGGGATTTTTTTGGGAAAAATCTTCCTTTTCTTCTTATTCTAAACATTTTATTCTTTTATTCATTCTGCATTATGTGCAATGTTCATTCTAGAAAAACTAACTGAGCTTCCTTCAATGCTAAGAAAAATTCACAAGGTTTTTTCTAGAACATTCTTCTGGTTTCCAATCAATAATTTGTTAATTTTCTTTAACAGTTATCAACCCTCATAATTCAAATGGAGGATGATAACTTGTCATTCACTAAGATAATCCGAGCAGTGCAAAACCAAACAAAAATGAACACAAAGGAGATTCTTAAGAAGTATAAAATCTCCCCAAATGCAAGGCGCGGATGGTTGTTCCATTGTGCAAGATGGTTCCCATGCTGACTGTGAGGCTTATTTTCAAGATTAATATCTTGAAGATGGAGCAAGCCTTTCACATGGGATATAAGGAAGGGGACAAGGTTTTTTATTTGTCTCTGATGAGCTAGAAGGACGAAGAGCAAGATGTTTCTTTGCACAATGGAACATGGGATGAACATTGGGTCATTGAGAATGAGCAATTTTAGAAGGTGTTGCATGATGAAGACCTAGAATTGGTGCACTTCTCCAACAAGATGTTTTTTGTGTGGGACAAGAACCACCACATCTAAGCTTGGATGCCATACATTAATAAATTACACAATGATGATCCATCCTAACACATATCTACAAATTCTATTTTACTCCACACTTCTAAAGGGCTTATGGAGTTGTTCACAACCATGACTAACTTGAACAAATAAGACCTCATTTTGATTGATTATTAAAAACACGATTTTTTTTCTTGTCTCCAAAGTTTGATTTTTCATGTTCATGTGTTGAATTTGATCATGTCAAGCGAAGCTTGGTGCAGGAGTTCTTTTGAATTCAAGGGATTGGAATCATACCCTTAAAACAATTCAAGGATGTTTTGCATGTAGATGTCTATAAGAAATGTGGGAGCAAGTCGAAAAAGACCTAACATTCCCTGATATCAAAGGCCTTTTTTTCTTATATGTACAAGATAACTGTATTTCCTTTAATAAGATAGTGTCATTTCTATGCAATTTTACTTTCTGACATGATCCTATTAAGGCTCATTACATTCATGTTTTGATTGCAAAGGGAGCTTGTAGCCATTGCAAATAAAACAATTAAAATATATTATGAAGACATTCCCCAATAAGGTGATAGATCTCTTACAAAGATGCAAGATTTGATGGAGAACACAATGGAATAAATGAAAAAGGAGCATTATTAAGCATTCTACAAACATCTCCCTATTTGTGATCTAGGTCTTCAAATTAAATTTTTACAAGAAATTCAAGCCCATTATGACAACAACTTAGAACTTGAATGTTCCCTAAAAAATTTCAAATGCTTGTGTACTATGTCATGAGCAAAGAGCAAAAAGTTTTTTGGTTGAGGCAATGGAATGAGTTTGTAATTTTGAAGGAAGCTAAGTAGTTCCCAAAAATAGGGTTTTTTAGATTCTCAATTCAACAAATGGTTGCACAAGGAAACATTTTGGTACCAGGTAAGGCTTCAAACTTCCTTGCATGGCTTTCCATTTTTAATGTGTTGTCCACTTTCTACCTATTCTTGCTACCTTTGATTTTTGCAACTTGAAGTTGAGGCACTCAAGTTATATACTACCACAATCTTTGCCTCAAGCTCACAGTGAGAGAGGTCCACAACCTATTGACATCGCAGGAATATATTCAACATTGATAACTTGAGGTTTTAAAGACTTGTTTTTTAGGGATTTCAAGCCCGAGGATGGTATTCGTCATAACAAAACCTAGAAACAACAATCTAGAAGAAAGGAGGCCCTCAAAAGAATTCTTTATAGGTGAGAATTCAAACTATAATTTCTACATTTATTTTATTTATTTTGCTTCTCTTGCACTACATTAACATTCATTGAATCTGGAAGATGATGAAATTTTTCAAATAATGTTTTCCTCATGTTCTTTTACCATGTTTTACTCCCCAAGGGTTATCAATGGGCTTCCTTATATGCTTCGGATTTGGCGAAATCCGAAAGCAAATAACACCATGTATCACAAGGACCTTCTCAAGGATTGGTCACCAAACCACCTTGAAGACTACGGTTGGTACATTTTGCCCTCAATATTGTACCTTTCCATCTAAAGTTATGCTTAAAGAAAGCCATGAACTTAACTTCCAAGAGAAACTTGCAAGCTTTGGGGGTTCATATGTTTAAGCAAGCAAGAAAAGTCTATTAGAAAGGGGAAGGGGAGGAAAAAACAATTCCTCAAGAGATTGTGGAGCTTCTAGAAGATGTGACCATGGTCAAATATGAGGTCACAACCTCGAAGAAGGATTTTGATGACCTTCTTGAAGGAACTTAGAGGAGACCTTCTAGTAGATGCCTTGACCTTTCACCAAAAAGTCGTCACCCATCCTCTTGGCCTAATTTTTTTTTGGAGGTTCAAGGAGAACATTAGGTTTCGATTCACTAGGAGGTTGTCAACCATTATCATCTTGGTGGGAATTGTTTATAGCTCAAACAAAAAGACCATTGGGATTCCAAGAGAAGGTGATGCATATTTCATGGTCTTTTTTAGTGTCCTTGCGAATGAAAATTGGAAAGTGGCCTTTTGAGCATGCCATTCTCATTGACTACCTTTGTCAGGTGAACTAAATACATTACATATTATTTATGAACAAGTTTTTTTCATTATTTTGCCGGTCTCAATGACTTAACAAAATTTTGTCTTTCAAATGAATCCACAAGGCCTTGTTGATCCTGTGATTGGAAATGCCACGAGGTGTTGGTGTTCCCATGGTGTCTCAATCTATATATGATATTTTAGGGTGGAATGTTAAGGTCTCACATTACATGGACTTTGTTTTCATTTTTTAAAACAAGTTCATGTCCCAAAGTTGTGCCATCCTCCTTTTCCATTTGGATGACCTACAAATTTTCAAATAAATTAAAAAATTCTGGAACAGTTACTCCATGTCAATCCAAATGAAGTTGGTGATGGTGAATAATTTTTTGTTGTGTACCATTGAAGATCCTAGGTTGAAAATACATCTCCCTTCCCATATATATTTCCTTATCCATTTTGTTATTAGTTTTCTGTTGCAATCTTAATTCCCTTTTCTTTTCTTTTAAATTCTATTTAACCAAGCTATAATTTTAACGAGGACCCCCCAAACTTTTGAGTTTCAAGCACATGCTTCTAGCACATTCAAAGCAAGGGATTAGGATTGCGGAAAAAGATGTTTTATACAACTACACTGATAGCACCACGATGATAATCTCAAGTTTTGGGAAGCCATTTCATGTGGGTGAAAAAATGCATCCTTTAAGACTTGAAGCCTTGATTGGAGCTTGTTTGAAGCTAGAATCCTTTGTTGTTGATTTCATAGTGTCAACTAGTATGTATTGTTACTAATATTTTTATTATTGCATTGTACTTTCATTTTAGAATTTCATCTAACATTCTCTTCCTTTTAAGTAATAGTGTGTTGGCATGCCACAATCTACGCCAACACATTTTGGCATTTGATGGAGATCAAAAGGTTTTCAATGAGGTTTTTTGTCCTTTTTTTCAAGATGAAGGATCCCAAGGCAAAGAATTGCCAAAGTGTTCCCTAGATCTTGAATCCCCAATCCATAAACGCTATAAAATTGATTTGGATTATGAATAAGTCTAACCTTTCCACCTAATCTGTTTTTTATTTTCCTCTATTGAATTCAAACAAATTAATGACACCCCTTCATGTGTGATGTAAAAATGTTTTTAGCTCTTCGAACTACATACCTTTTTTTTCTTGTGATATTTCAAAGCCCACGTTCAAGCCCCTAGCTACCTTCATATGCAAAAGACTATGTTTAAATTCTAGCAACATGCCCTTCTCCTTCCCACTTTTCTTTTCCCCCATACTTACGATAATTATGTGATTCATAGATTCTGAAGCAATTGAAAGATAGATAAGTGTGGCTTGTATTTTTCCTCCATTTAATAATATGATTTATTTTGGATTTGGAGTTTGATTTTGCTCAGTTTCATAATACAATTCTTTTGGATTGGGATTTCTTTTCAAAAAAAAATTGCAATAACTTATGTACCAATCCATACATCACCATTGAAAGATTATCATTCAATGTATTTTTTTGCACTTACCTTCAATGTATCTAATTCATACTCACAAGATTTCTTTTCTTGCACTTATTAACCCCATGCCCTGGGTTGAAACCAATACGTATTCTTAATTATTTTATCTCACATGTATGGAGTTTAGCTTAGGAGATAATGTTTTATTTTAGATATTTGTGGCATCAACCTAATGAACTTTTGCTACAATTTGTAGTATTTGGAAGTAACATGTTCTTTCCAACTTCACTTTAATGGTTACTATAATACCTTAATTTTTTTCCAAAAAAAATATTATCATACATTTTCAAATTAAACTTTTCAATGTCCATTTTGAAATTTCAATATATTTATAATCTTAGCTAGGAATGTTCAATCTACACTACATACTCACATAACTTAACCCTACAACTTCTGAAGTTTATTTCCTTCTAATAAACTATGTTATATGTTTAAATAGAGTTTTGCATAATTGATCAAGGTGTCTTGCTTTTATTTCTTGTGAATATCAATTGTTTCGTGGGCCTTTGTGTCGGATAGAATGAGAAGAACCAATTTTTTTTGGTGTGTTATTGACAATGTTTGAACCCATTTTTGACCTTGGTGTCACTGATTCTTTCACTTCCTCGTCTGTTATTGACCTTGATGTCGTTGGTTCTTTCTCTTCTTCATCCAAATTTGTCATCATATCTCCCACGTGTGTTTTTTTTAGCCCTTGATTTTTTTCTTTGTCATCTGGCTTTGGATGACACACCCTTAAGCTCCTTGATCGACTCAACTACAAGTCCAAAGGTGAAGACAATGAAAGGAGAAGGAGTTGGGGCACACTCCTTGGCTCGCAACATTTCAAGGGTAGAGGGGCGTGCCGGAACTTCAAAATGGGGACTAGGAAGATTGACAATCAAATCAATTACTCACATGAACCTGCACAAACCAAACAACAAGTTGGTTAGTGCACAGTTAGAACATTTTGGTGCATAAATGAGTCATAAGCAAACACGTACTCATAAGGCTCACCACGACCTGGACTTGGGGGAAGCCACCACCTTCCCCTTTATAGATTTCTCTGTGCCTAGCCACAGGGCTAGCACCCAAATGTCATTTTGTCCCGAGACTCCCAAATGGGAGTCCCGAAATTCTCAAAATTGGGATTCCTGCACCTTTGGACGCCCATAATTTTGTGTGTAGACCTCTGATTGAGGTAAGGTCTAAAGCAAAATTGTAGCCCTCGTCCAAAGATTTTCAGCAATATGTGAAACTCCACCTAAATGTAAGAAAATTGGGGCAATTCTTGACTTTTAGTGGTCGGAAGTCAAATTGCCAATTTGACTTCCGACTTTTCTTTTGGCCATAACTTGTGTTTTAGGTACCCAAATGGGTCATGCGAGCCCATTTTAGACATCTAAGTTCCAAAAGATTTTCAATGATATAAGGAAACCTTTAGTCCAATGGGTTTTGACCCCTGCAATTACTCTTTGAAGAATCAGGGGTCCATCGGGACTCCAACTCCCAAGGTGAGAGCTCATTTGGGAATGTGGAGGTTCATTCCCTCACACTTTCCCACACTCTTGGGAACATGAAATGTGATTCCTGGGCTTCACTTTTGGCCCACACCTTCGCAAGCCCTTGCTTTGGTCGCGAGCCCAAGGCTAGGGTCACGACACTGGAACATTCTCTTCTTCTATCTCATTATTGACTGTGTTGGCCACCATTAGTTAGTCCATTTCCCTATTGTAAGCAAGCGCAGGTGTTTTGTATGTATCATCCTCTCCACTGGTATCTTTTTTTAACCATCTTTTTTTAAGGATTGAATTGTTTATTTTTGTGGACACTTGAAATCCTAAAAGATAATCGCATTGCTAATGAATCATGTTTTGAAATTCTTATTTGTGGGGTCTTCTAGCCATGGATTATTTTTAAGTGGTTGTGGCAAGTTACTCAAAAACTTTGGAATGAACATTTTGATCATTGTTGCATATATATTGTAATTTTACAAATGATTAATAGATGTTTAATATCCAACCCTTGTTTGGAACTCTGTATCTAAATTTCTAGCTTTTTTTTTGTACAAATCAATACAAATCCAAATTTGGTGGTGTTTTGCAAAAGTGCCATGGATATGGATATTTTGACATAATGGAAATGAAAAAACTTTGTCCTAAATTTCTTTGATGGATCCATGGTGAGTCTTATGAATCTATCTATGCTCGTGGCTTGTTTGTGCACCAAAAATGCCCCAACTATGCATTAACCAACTTGTTGTTTGGTTTGTGAAGGTCATTGTGAATAATTAATTCGCTTGTCACTCATGTTAATCCCCATCTTGAAGTTTTAACACACCCCTTTACCCGCAAAGTGTTACAAGCTAAAGAATGTAGCCAACTCCTTTTTCGAATGTTTTCACTTTCAAATTTACATTCGAGTCTTTCAAGGAGTGTGGGGGTGCGTCAATTATGTTTGTTCAATGTTATTTTTTCTTCCTAATACATCCAATCATTTTTTTAATTCTTTTATTTTTATGTAAGTTAGTAGGTTTTCATAGTTCATCTTAAGTCCATTTTATGTTTTGTCCCATTTTTTTCACCTACCACTTGACCTGCAATTTATGTGACGCACTCGCATGCTCTTTAAAAGATTCGAATGTGAGTTTGAAAGTGTCACAACCCCAGCCTTGGGCTCGCGACCAAGGCAAGGGCTTGCAAAGGTGCTGGCCAAGAGGGAAGCCCATGAGTCACATTTCATGCTCTCGGGAGTGTAGGAGAGTGTGAAAAAACGAACCCTCGCACTCCCAAGTGAACTCCCATTTTGGAAATTGGAGTCTCAATGGACTTTCAAATCTTTAAAGAGAAATTTCAGGGGTCAAAATTCATTGGATTGAAAAGTTCTTTATATCATTAGAAAGTTCATGAAATCTAAGTATCTAAAATGGGCTTGCATGACCCATTTGGACACTTGAAACATAGGTTATGGCCAAAAGAAAGGTCGAGAGTCAAATTGGCAATTTGATTCTTCACTATTGAAAGTCAGAAATTGACCCAATTTCCTTGTGTTCAGGTGGTGTGCGACATACCATTGAATTTTTTGGATGAAGGCTACAATTGTACTTTAAACCTCATCTTAATCAGAGGTCTGCACGTAAAGTTATGGGCCCCAAAAATTGCGAAAGTCCCAATTGTGGGAGTTTTGGGACTCGCACTTAGGAGTCCCAGGACAAAATGACATTTGGGTGCTGGCTCCATGGCTAGGCACATAATATATTATAAAAGGGAAGGTGGTGGCTTACCCCCCAAATCCGGGCCGTGGTGAGTCTTGTGAATCTATGTTTGCTCATGGTTCATCCATGCACCAAAGTGTTCCAACTATGCATTAACCAACTTGTGGTTTGGTTTGTGCAAGTTCGTGTAAGTAATTGAGTTACTTGTCAACCTTCCTAATCCCCATCCCGGACCTCCAACACACCCCTCTACCCTTAAAGTGTTGCAAACCAGGGAGCACACCCCAACTCCTTCTCCTTCTGTTGTCTTCACCTTTGGACTCACAATTAAGTCCATCAAGGAGCTTGGGGGTGTGTTGAGAAGTGAAAACATTGGAAGGAGTTGAGGTATGTTATTTAACTTGCAACACTTCGAAGGTAAAGGGGTGTGCTAAAAATTCAAGATGGGGATTATGACAAATGACAAGTGGGTCAATTATTCACACATAACCGCACAAATCAAATAATAAGTTGGTTAATGCATAGTTGGAACACCTTTTGGTGCACAGACAAATCACAAACATACATGGACTCACAAGACTCACCATGGCCCAAGCTTGGGGGAAGCCACCACCTTACCCTTTATAATATTCTTTGTGATTAGCCACATGGGCTACGTCCAAATGTCATTTTGTCCTTGGACTCTCAAGTTGAAAGTCCCGAAATTCCCAAAATTGAAACTTTTGGCACTTTGGAAGGCCTTAATTTCTTTTACACACCTTTGATTGAGGTGAGGTTTAAAGAAAAGTTGTAACCTTTGTCAAAATCTTTCCAACGAAATGTGGCACGCCACCTGCATGCACCTTGCACGCACGTATTTTTGGGCAATTCCTGACCTTTAATGGTCAGCAGTTAAATTGACACTTTGATTCCTAGCCCTTTTTTTGGCCATAACCTATGTTTTAAGTACTTAAATGGGTGATGCGATCCAAGTTTATACATCTAAATTTGAAGAGATTTTTAATGGTATAAAGAACTTTTTAATCTAATGAATTTTGACACCTAAAATACCTCTTTGAAGATTTGGGACTCCATAAGGCTTCCAACTCCCAAAATGGGAGTCCATTTGGGAATGTATAGGTTCATTCCCTCAAATACCCGGGAGTGCAAATGTGACTCATGTGTTGCACTTTTGACTTGCACCTTTCCATGCTTTTGCCTTGGTCGTGAGCCCAAGGCTAAGGTCATGACATTATGTGCCACATGTACCCACATGCACTATGGCTTGAAATATGACCTTGGGAACAATCTAATATGGTAGTATTGTGGTACTTGATTTACAATCATGGATTATTTTCTAACAATTTAGATATTTTATTTCTCTTTTGTTATTGCCAACTATTTTGAATACATTAGTACATTATTCATCTTGTCAATTTTTAGGCCTTTTCACATGCCCGATGAATCAATGCAAAATTAGTGTGGAATGTGCAATCCATATGGGGGCTAAAGGTGAAGGAGTGTGGGCCTTGATGGGTTCATAAAAAACCATCATCAAAAGTGGGTCTACATCTATATGGTTAAAACCATGTAAACTATATTTACTAATCTTCTAAAACACCATTGAATTTATGGGTGAAATCCACATGTGATTAGATAAAAAAATTATAATTAATCAGTTGTGCTTTAATCATGCTATGTATATATACTTTGAATTTTTGTTATACATTCATGTTTAGTCAAATTATAAGCTAATATAGAATGTTAACCACTTAATAAGGTTGGATTAGGCATTTTGGGTTATAATTGTCAACTAAAACAAACATTGTTTTTCCTTTTTCTAGCATCTAAAGCAACCCATGGTAATCCATGTGTGACCAATACTGAACATATGTTATTATATATGACATTTGGTGCATTTGTTACCAAACCTATTTGTTATCCATACTTGCCCTATAACCAATTCATATTAAAAAACAAATTGTTAAGTTTATCCATAAGCATCATGCCCATATTAGGCGTTCAAGGTCACTTAAATTTCTATGTGTAGGTAGAGGGCATTCATAGGTCGGAAGGATTCGAAGAATGTGGTGATCCGCCCCATGTGGCAACTCATTAATGTGATTCATAGCAATCGTTCAACCAACAACATAATTCACAAGGCGTGTTTATATTATCATAATTTTTATGTTGGTTTACATGTCAATTTGGGTAAATTTGGAAAAACAATAAAAATTTTAGCAAATGAAACCACTCCCATGGGTTATTGTGAATGATAGGTTCATAGGCATAGGTTGACACATGGTGGAGTCATAGTGGCCACCCATGGGTACTTCCATTGCATTAACTTCACCAACCACTTCCACTACAAATACAATATGCAATCAGTCCTCTCAAATGGAGATTGTCAACAATCCCCCTTAAAGGTGTGTGGACATGGTTGCTAGATGGGTTTTCTAGTGACACATAATCGAGGACATTACACAACTTTTTTAATGAATTAAGATTAACATGGCCAAATGTTCAACATGATTTGAATGTAGGTCTTTCTAGAGCAAATATCCTCTTAGTTGATTACAAGGTGAAAATTAAACTACACATGTGGTTGATGTTGTGCATGTTTGTCAAATTGGCCATATGTTGTCAATTTTTATAGTTTGCCCATATGAGTAATACATATCTAAACCCCACCCATGGTTAAACATGTTCAATAATTGTTCATGGAATTGCATTGCCACCAAACTCCCACCTCACGATGTTTTGAACCCAATGTTGTTATAGTTAGTTTTTGTTCATGGATTGTTTCAACAATATTGTTCACGTTGCATTTTTTTTGAATCCTAGTGCATGTTCATGAGGATCCTATTACTCTTGTTGACTTGTCTGTTTATTTATTTCACCTAATGAAACATAAGAAATCTTGGGTGGAATTCGCAAGTGCAGATCAAGAGGTAAAGTGTGAAGGCGTTTGGGCTCGAAATTAAGTAGGTATAGCCATTTCATCAAAATTTCAAGTATATAAGCAATTGTCCAAGCATGTTTTGATTAAAGGTCGATACCAGATCATTCTTGAGGCTTAATGTTCTTTAATTAGCACATAGTCAAAATGTGAATTGGTGTCAACTAATTTGGTGATACCATAGACATGACTATGGATGAAATCTAAAATGAACAAAGGGTGGATGAAATGCAAGTTCCTTGTGACTATCTCTCTCAACTGTAATACTCAAGTAGTAGGCTATTTCACAAAGAATGTAGATTCTTGGGACCTCTTTGAAAGGTGTGGAACAAATATGAAAAGAATCACTTTTTTGTGCCCACTATATGTAATTGAGGGTTGTGTGCTTTTTGGTTGTGCAAGGTAATATTTTATTGATCTTGTAAAACATGATACATCTCCCATGTAACAACCAAGTATCATCTATCCCAAGGTATGATAGCCTCTTGCCATCACTTTAACTTACTAAGCCCATCCTCACATCAATGCTATCAATAATGAACAAATTTGTGGGTTAGTTGCAACAAGGTGGTGCTACCCACTTGAAGATTATTTGTACCTTTTGAAAAAATATGTCAGGAACAAAACCAAGCCTGAAGCTTGTATGGCTTTAGGTTACATGTATGACGAAACATTGGGGTTTGGTACATAATATGTTGCACTATACCCACACATAAAATGTTGTATATGGGATGTGAATGAAGAGGAGGCTGATGTTGGGGAAGTCTCGGTTGGGAATGGGAAATTGAAAAAGTTGTCTCCTCTAAAGATGGAAAGCATACACGAACATGTCCTAACAAACTATGTGGTCACAAAAGCACCATACATGTAGTACCATGCTAACCCATGTGCATATTGTTTGCATTTCAGCCGAGTCATGAATTTTACCCAATGTGGAGTTAGTGGAAGATGTGGAGCTAATGGAATATGTGTTTCTAAGAAAACAATGTAATGTTTTTTTCTTGAAGGTGTTAGTGTGTGACTTGGTTCAATGTACATTGAATGTCACAAGTGATTTGTGCATGACATGGTAATGGCCATTATATATAGGGAATGGACAAAACTACAATTTCATCATGACACATAAAAAATTCAAGATAGGGCACATGCACAAGGGGGAGGTTGAAGGCATATTGACATTGTTCTCCCCCCTTATTTGGAACAAGATGTACCATCTTTTGACATTTGGCTACAAGCTCATGTGAAAAGCCAATTAGATGCAAGAGATGAATTAGATCCAAACATTGTGTAATTGTCACAACCCATGTTCACAATGCTTATGTGTATGAAAGCATGCATGCGTATGGAAACCGCTATTGTGTGTGCATGAAATCAAAGCCAATAATGCACATGACATATGATTTTAAGGTGGCATGCATATTTAGATCAACAAGTTGTAGCTCCACTAGGGATCATAACATGGTAATGGTAAATTTGAATTACATTGGTGTCCTCAAGGAAATACTTGTTGTGGACTACTTTAGCCTCCTACTGGTTTTATTTGAATGTTCTTGGAACCCCAAAAATACATAAGGCAATGTTACCATACGCCAAGACAAACATGGGTTTTGGGTGGTGAACTTTGTATGTCTCTTCCCTCAAATGGTGGAGCTATATGTGTTTCCTACAACTATGTTTCAAGTAAAGGCACCATGGGCAACTTGAGATTCAATGATGATGTTGCAATTTATTTTGGAATGCCTCTTGCAATAGGGTGTGCATGCATGATAACCCTAATTTGCATGTTGATATTGATAGGTGTTTTTTTCATTATGTGCATTTTAAAAATAGGTTTTTTTTCTTTAAAAAAATCATGGTAATCCAAGTGTTTTTTGTGTGAGATGTAGTTAGAGGTGGTGATTGGTGAGTGGTGTTGCAAAAGGAGCCTCATGCCAAACTTATGGTGCTTGAAGCTAAAGAATTATTGTTAGGGGTGAACATCGATGGTGAAGGGGCTGGCTTGGTGGTGGATGTGGGACTTAATAATAATATTGCACAACTATATAGTGGGGAGGGTGGGGAGGAGGTACTTGTCATAAAAGTTGAACATGTGGATGCAAAATTGGTAATGTGTCAAGTAGATTACGATTCTAAGGTGGAAGGTGATGATAAAAAATGATATACATTACATTTGGGCAACATCCACCCTATCATGTGGCCACATGGTTTGGTATGCGTTTCTCGCATATATAACCTTTCTTGAATATTGATTTGTTGATGTAGATTACAAGGTCTAGTTCAACAAATGGTCATTAGTACATAGTCCTCAAATGTGCATTGATTGGATGTAGCATGACATGTATACATTTAAAAAGGTTTTTATGTTGAAACCAACTTGAACATGTACATCATGGGACATTTGACCTACCAATGCCACAAAGATAGGGTTGGATGTTGACAATATGTATTTGAACCTTTTTTACCCATTCAACAATTATATTATAGGTCGATAGTGTTAGGAACCACCTCCTAGACAAACATGATTTTGAAACTTGATAAAAAGGAATAGGGTTTGGGGGTCAGTATTAGAAGTAATAAAAGGTGCATAACTTAGATTAGTGTACATGTGGATTTGGACATAAAGCAAAATTAACTATCCTATTTTAATATACTAATATGTACTAGTCTGAGTTGATGTGTTTGAGCCATGGAATATATAACACATTTTTTGGGGTTATCTTCCATTGAATGTTTGACTGATTCACATAGGAACATAAACTCAACACCATATTTTCTATAACAAGGACAAGAGGAGATGTACACATTTGAACCTCATTTAATTGTTATAAAGAACATGGTAGTGAGATTCTATTTTCTACCCATTGTATTGGACTTGTCACGCAAACAATGGGTAAGGTGGGGAGAAGGTATTTATTGTAAAAGTTGAACACTTGGATGCATAATTGCACATGGGTCAAATAGACTATGATTTTAAAGTGGAAGGAGATGATGAATAGTGGTATTGCAATTGAGGTGGGCAACATTTATGCTATCATGTACACATGTGGTTTGGTATATGTTTTAGACATGTAACCCTTTTTAAGGTATGACTTGTTGATGCACATTGTAAGGTCTAGGTTTACAAAGGGTCATTAGTGTTTTCATTGATCCGATGTGCATTGGTTGGATGTAGGTAGGCATATGTACCTTAAATTTCTTGTACTTGTTATAGAAAACATGCTAGTGAGATTCTATTCTTTGCCCAATATGGAGTTTTAGGGCAACACAACACTATACAATCATGTTCATTCGAAGAAGAAGCAACTAGATCCAACAAGTGTCAACAACTAGCTAGTTAGTTTAGCATAAAATCAAGGCACATCAAGGCACATTGGTCATATATATATATATATATATATATAT
>Ga0116230_10001203_pt1 | contig 24230 bp, 23 predicted proteins | sample S1TSphfallax_3_FD_88678 | JGI IMG/M metagenome (GOLD analysis project Ga0116230, IMG submission 88678) | Host-associated microbial communities from peat moss isolated from Minnesota, USA - S1T2_Fd - Sphagnum fallax MG | ecosystem: Host-associated > Plants > Peat moss > Unclassified | place... | reverse complement strand
CTGTGGTTGGCATCCTGGGTAATTAATCGGCAGTAATGTCGCGAACCTCAAGAGCGATTGTTCGATTTGACAGATGTAATTCCAAAAGCTGGAAAATAATGGCCGCCAGAATCATCAGAATGCCGGTGGTGAACAGCGGCAGCGTGACGGCTTCCAGGGGCTTTTTCCATAAGGTGGCGCTAATGACCATGGCTACGGTGATGAAGCAGCCGACCGAGGCGTAGAGAACGCGCTCAGCCCAGGCCACCAGAAAGATTCGGGAATTGAAAATCCGCATTTGCGCCACGATGCTGGCGCGCCGTTCGGGCGTGCAGTGGCCGGCGCGAAATTCCTGCGCGAGCTGGCGCATTTTATCGGCAATGGAAATGTAGCGGGAATTGACGCCGGAAACCAGAATGGCGGTGGCGGAAACCAGCACAACCGGCGTCACGGCGGCGGCAAGAACCTGCAAGGGATCGTTTCCAGTGGGCATTACGACATAGTAGCGAGGCGTCACCTTCTTATAGTTGCCGGGTGCCGGATTTTTCTCGCTGATAATGCGGAAGAATGAGGCCCGGTCGCGGCTCGGAAGGCTGCTATTGCGCGTCGCCTGGAATGGCGGTGGCCATGAACTCACCGACGTCTTTGTGCATTTTGTCGTGCGATTCGCGGTCGATGTAAAGCATGTGGCCGGCCGGGTAGTAAGCCCAGGAAATTCGTTTGTGCATGTCCGGATTCAGGCCCATATGCGTGAAGGTGTACTGGACGGCGAACAGCGGCGTCGCCAGGTCGTAATAGCCGGCTTCCACCAGCACTTTCATGTACGGGTTCTTGGTCAGCGCGTTTTTCAGCATGGCGGTGGTGTCGCCAAAACCGTTTTGCACGCCGTAATCCCAGGGCTGAATGCCGCCGCTGGTGTAGTACCACATGTCGGTTTTGTAGCCCAGTTCGCCGTGGATATAGTTTTGGAAGACGGCGACAAAGGGCGGAGTGATTTCGCTGCTGGAGGGATCGAATTCACTGGTTTCGCCGGTGTTCAATGATGACGCCGCGGTCAGCCGCCCGTCGTAGCGCCCAATGGTCTGGTTGCTGTCTTTCATCAACTGGCGGGTGAAGTGGGAAACGTCAAAGCGCAGGTTGCTTTGCTCGATCCAGGCCACGTCCAGGCCGGTGTAGCGCGCCAGCTTTTCGGCCATGGCTTTGCGCTCGGCGGGCGTCAGGTCGTCGCCTTTATTCAGGGCGGCGGCGTAGTCGGTGAGGGCGAAGTTCTGCGCGTCTTTGACGAACGATTTCAGATCCTTCTTCTGGAATTCGGCGGCCACTTTGTGGTGATACCAGGCGTCGGCGGCATAGGTGGGAAATTCCAGTTCGTAGACCAGGTCATCGCTGCGGCTCCAGATGGTTTCCAAATTCAGCGTGGTGCCGATGAGCACGATACCGTTGAAGGCGAGGCCGCGGTCCACCAGATAACCGGCGAGACCGGCCGCGCGGAACGTGCCATAGCTCTCACCGGCGATGAACAGCGGCGATAATTCGCGGCTGTTGCGCATGACGTAGAGGCGCATGAACTCGCCGACCGACTGGATATCGCCCTGCACGCCGTTCATGCGTTTGGCCACTTCGACGCTTTTGGCGCGGCTGTAGCCGGTGCCGACGGGATCGATGAAGACCAGGTCCGTCATGTCGAGCCAGGTGTCCTGGTTGTCAATCATTTGATAAGGCGGCGGGGCCATGGCGCCGTCGGGCATCAGTTTCGGGCTGCGCGGACCCATGCCGCCCATATGAACCCACATGGAAGCGGAACCGGGGCCGCCGTTGAAGCAGAAAGTGAGCGGGCGCTTGGCGGCGTCACCGGCGCCGTCGACGGTGTAAGCCATGTAGAAGATGTGGGCTTCGGTTTCGCCTTCCGCGTTCTTCAACGGCATTTGCGCGACCGTGGCGGTGTAGTTGATGGTCTTGCCGCGCACGTTGATGGAGTGATGCGTGACAACTGGGGTTTCGTCCACTTCGCCGGCAATGGCGGGGCCAGGACCGGGGCGCTGCGAAGCAGGCGTCGCCGCTGCCTGTTTGGCTGGCGGTGCGGCCTGCGCGCCGAAAAGAAGGAGAAAGAGCGGGAGAGTGAGCATTTGAGATGAGTAGGCGACGCTGGCGGCGTTCACGTTACCCGCTATTTATTTAGCTGGTCTGGCTGGTGTGGTCGAGCGCAATTTTCCACTGGCCGTTCTGGCGATGCAGGACGAGGCTGAAGTAGCCGCCCACTGGCCCTCCGCCTGCGGCGTTGCGGTCCAGATGCCAGTCGGCGGTGACCATGGCGACGTCTTTGTCCAGGATGTGGACGGCGAGATTGGAGAAGGTGAGATGGCCCATGGCGTCGGGGGTGGGATATTTTTTCTGGTAGCGCGCGAGGAGCTGGGCGCGGCCTTGCAGGATAGGCTTGCCGACGAAGATGCAGTCTTCGGTGTAGGTGGTGACGAAGGTGGGGATGTCGCCTTTGTTCCAGGAATCGACTTGGGTGGTGAGGACGGCTTTGATGTCGGATTGGGGGTCAGAGGCTTGGACGGGGAAAGTCAGGAGGAGGATGAGGAGGAACAGGCGCATCTGATTATTATGCAGCCGGGGGGACGTGGGACCCAACAAAGATTTAGTCCTGATCGAAGCCACACGCGGTCAACAACGCTTTACGCACATCGGACCAGCGTCGCGCGGACAGGGTACAAATCACAGAACCGAAGCGATTCCGCTAGCCTAGCGCGAGGTGGTCGAAGTTGACCGCGCATGCAGCCGCTGACCTCATCGCGGGTGAGCAACAGAACTGGACGGCGTTTGTCGGGGAGACGAAACGTGTACCAGCGGATTCGCCGCGAGTCAATGGAACTCTTGCCAGCCATCTGCTTCCCACGAGAGCGATTCGTCGTCACCTGGGAACTCGGCGTTAGATGTCGGCGTGACTTTGTAGGCCAAAGCATCCGTGCCTTGTGGAGATGCAATCCACTGCAGCAGTCTGATGCGCTCACTGTCGGGCAGAGAAGCTACCAGTGGCATTATGTCGTCCACGGTCAGCAACCTCGCCATCCTTCGAATTCTATCAAGCGATTCGGGTCGCACTCTATTTGAACGAAGGCTTTGTGTTCGCACCAGGAATAGAGACGGACGGCGGTTCCACCGTCCGTGAAAATTACTCCCTGAAAAAAGTAGTTGCGACGTTCGCCATCAATTGTGCCTGCCCGCAGGCAGCAGTTCTTGAAAGCGGCGACGTGATCCGCAGGGGCAGGGATCATTCCGGCCCAGTTTTTCCAGCAGTTCTTTATCTCCGTGGACCATTCGGAAACCCTTCTTGACATGGGTCTCGGATGGGAAGCCCTTGCGACGCTTACTGCTGCGCGTGAAAGGACTGGTTGGTATAGGTGTTGTTGGACATGATGCACCTCCAGTGCTTCGCTAGTATAACAATGGGAGCGGGGCCTTATGGCGAGACTGGGTGACTTTGCGGTGTTCCGCGGTATTGATTCGCGGCGTGACGTGTGCGGCGGTGAGCCTTGCATTGTGGGGACACGAATACCGGTTTGGCTGCTAGAGAACGCGAGGCGGCGAGGTGCCAGTGAACAGGTGCTTTTGGGTTCTTATCCGTCTTTGCGCGCGGAGGATCTGGTGAACGCCTGGGCTTATGCGCGATCCCACGGTTCTGAAGTTGAGGACCAGATACGGGAGAATGAGGCCGATTAACTAGCGTGGTTCGATGTTTGCGAACCTCAGTTCGACATTTTGCACCCAACTCATTAAGCGCGGCCGGAGATGTTCAGAATGGTGATTCACGGCTTGGTAAGCCGCCCTCAGGTGATCCTCACGGGCTTCTGGAGATTGTGCAGAGAGAGCAAAGCGCAATAGCGCCCTGAAGACTGATCTGGAGGATCCGTGGCCGCGCATCGTTGGATGGCAAACCAGGATCTGCCAGTCAGGCTTGTCGAGAAGGCGCCCGAACGTCTCTGCGTTCCGGCAAAGCGAGAACCAGGCTTCGGCGTCCTGCCGCAGCGCCGTTAACGCGGGTTCGGCCGAATCGAAGCAAGTCGGCCCGGCGAATGCGCCGCGCACCGCTGGCATGAGCCACATCTGAAGGTGGCATTCACCGTGCTTTGGCCGAAATTCTCCGCTACGGTTTCTTCTGACGTCGTCACGTTCCGCAAGCGTCGGCCAGAAAATCCCAAGGCCCATACGAAACAAGCCGTCGGGGTATTTGTTTGCCCGCTTCTCGACCGGGTCCATTGGAACAAACGAGACGACTTCAATCGAGTACCCGATGGGGCGGTGGGCGAGGCGGTCGCTGAATTCGACAAAGCCATTTGCGCGCAAGTGTGGCCAGAGGCATTCTCGAGCGGAGATGATCGCGGGATTCGTCGACTCAATGGGATCAGTCGTTGAACTCGTTGACCAATTCCGTCCCAAGAGCTTACACTCCGATTGAACGATGGCCGGTTCATCGGGCGGTACTGAAATGGGGCTCCCTATTCGCGTCAACAGGTCTCTAATGCGGTGGGACTCAATCTCAATCTGGATGGGTGTCGTGTATCCAGGCGCGAAGATGTCGAGCCGTGCCCCGACCGTGGCATCAATTGCATCAAGGCAATCACTCGCGGAAACGGAATCCGGGGATTGCGAATGTCTTTCGACCTGCAAGCTGGCCAAGAGGTCGCAGGCGTTGTACGAACCCGGCCTGCCTGAAGCTCCGAGGCCGAGTGCCTCCGTCCACTTCGCCGGGGTTTGGTTCTCCGTCATTGCGCGAACAACGCTGCCAAGGTCTTCAAACGCCGCGAACCACGGCGGACCCTGTTCTTGCAACAGGCAGATCGTTTCTCGGAGCACAGCGGCCATGGTGCTGCCGTCCGGGGCGACATAGAAGATGTCAGCCCTTTCGAAGCCGTCGACAGGGGTTCTCTTCTTCAGATCTGCACGGAATGAGCATTCGTATTCCTGCGGGCGCGCCAGGCCGTTCGGGTCCCTCTTCACCCGCCTGTCAGAAGCGCTGCCTCTGAGGAAAACTCCCAAGTTCAAGGCGAACGAAAAAGTCGTACAGCCGATCCCGCTGGCCAGGTGAGAATTGAAAGACTGGAAGTTGACCACATCGACCAGCGGTCCGCGATAGCGCCACGCATTTCGGCTGTCAAATTTTGAAAAACCCTGACGCCGAAGCACCGGCCAGACTTCCGAGCGTATGAGCTTGTTGACGACCTTGCTGTCCATTTCAGCGGGCGGTCCTTAGGCGGTTAGTTTGGATTTTACGAGTTCGCTCAACACTTTGCCTTCAACACGCTTGCCGGCTAGCTTAGCCTGGGCAGCTTTCATAACTACGCCCATTTGCTTGGCTGATGTCGCTCCCGTTTCGGCAATGGCGACCGCAACAGCAGCTTCCAGTTCCTCTTGCGAAGCGGACTGGGGCAAGTAGCTTTCCAGAATCTTGATCTCGGCTTCTTCCTTCACCGCCAGTTCTTCGCGTCCCGCTTTGCGGAACATGTCGACCGATTCGCGGCGCTGCTTCAGCAGCGTGTTCATGACTTGCATTTCGGTGGGCTCGTCCAGCGGCTTCATGGCGTCAATCTCATGCTTCTTGAGCGCGCTCTTGATCATGCGGACCACGCCGAGGCGCGCTTCGTCCTTGCTCTTCATGGCTTCCACCATGTCTTTTTGAATCTTGTCGAGAAGTGCCATTGACCCAATTGTATTCGTTCCTGCCAAAATGGTGAGTTCAGCCAACGCCGGAATGCAAAGACATTTGTTACGAGACAAGGACGGAAACGTGATTCCGAATGGAGCCGCGCTTTCCGAGATGCTGACGCTGAAAGACGTTTCCATCTACGTGGCGGACACGTCGTTTCACCGGGGCCGGAATTACCAGAAGCTGGGGCGCGTTTTCAATTTCTCCATCAGCCCCGATTTCAAGCTGATCCATGCGTCGGTGCTGGGCTCCGCGCCGGATGCTTATGACGTGCGCATTCAACTGGACCGCCTGCCGACCTCGCGCCTGAATATCAGCGGCAGTTGCTCGTGCCCGATGGGGCATAACTGCAAGCATGTGGCGGCGACGCTGATTGAGGCGCTGGAGCGGTCGGAAGCGGCGAAGGAGGTCCAGGCCACGCCCGTGGCGAAGAGCAAGCCCCTAACGCCGAAGCCAGATCCGAAGCCAGATCCGAAACCAGTTCCTGTGCTGGAAACGCCGCTTCCTTATGAAGTCACCGCGTGGCTGGAACAGGTGGCGCAGACCACGCATGGGGAAAATTATCCGCCGGAAATCAACCAGCGGCTGCTGTATTTAGTCACGGCTTATGCTCCGCCCAATTCGGCTCCGCATCTGGCGGTGGATGTGCTGGCGGCGCGGCTGCTGAAGACCGGCGAATTTTCCGATTCCACGACGCGCCCGGTTTTGTCGGGCTATTACGGGGGCAACTGGCCGCGCTATTTCCGCTTCTCCGATATTCAGATCTGCCAGGCTTTGCAGGCTTCGCGAAACTCGTCGTTTTCCTACAACATTAAGTCGTTCTCCATTCTGAAGTCGATTGTGGAGACGGGGCGGGCGTACTGGCAAACCCAGAACCGGGCGCCGCTGAAAATGGGTGAGCCGCGCGCGGGACGCATTGAATGGGAGATGGCGGATGCGCGCGGCATGCGGCCCATTTTGCATGTGGACGGTGACGCGCTTGCGCTGAACGCCGAGCCGCCGGTTTATGTGGACGCCAAGCTGAATGAGATTGGCGAAGTGACGCTGGCGCTGGCGCCGCCAATGGCGCACCGGCTTTTGAACGCGCCGTTTATTTCGCCGTCGCATGTTTCACAGGTCAGCCAGTCGCTGACGCGCTTTCTGCCGGCGGGGTCGGAATTTGTTCCGAAACCGCCGGAGCCGCCGGTGATGGTGGACGCCGACCCGAAGCCCAGCTTGCGGCTGATGGTGGGGCAGGAAATGATAGGCGGCTATCGCGGCGCCTATGAGTATCAGGACGAACTGGCGCTGGCGCGGCTCACCTATAACTATGGCCCGGTTCCCGTTCCGGTGGGCGAAACGCGGCCGGTGGTGGAGGCGCTGCTGGGGAGCCGGCGGTATCAGGTGAAGCGGCGCCCGACTTGGGAGAAGCAGATCGTGTCGCGGCTGTTTCTTCTTGACCTGCGGTTTGCGCGCGAGGTCTATTCCCTGTCCGATCCGCGCTTCCAGCACGATCTGGCTTTTTCCGATCCCTATTCGTGGCTGCATTTCTTGTCGCATGATGTTCCGAAGCTGCAAGCCGAAGGCTTCGAGATCAGCATTGACGAAGACTTTCCGTACGGGCTGGCGAAGCCGACGGGCGAAATTGACACGGAGGTTTTTGAAGGGTCGCGCATCGACTGGTTTGAATTGGCGATGGGCGTGGAAGTGGAAGGCCAGAAGCTGGATCTGGCGCCCATGCTGGCGAACCTGGTGATGACCGACCGGCTGGACCCGGCCACTGTCTCGACAATGGCGGAGGCGGGCGAGGACATTTATGTGCCGCTGGATGACGGGCGGCACCTGGCGCTGGCGGCGAAGCGTTTTCTGCCGGTGATTATTGCGCTGCATGAGCTGACGATGGGCGGGTCCATGGTGGCCAAGAACGGGCGCATCCAGATTTCGAAGGCGGAGACGGCGCTGCTTTCGGTGCTGGAAGGGCAGGAAGGGATTGCCTTCAAGGGCCTGGACAGTTTGCGGCGGCTGGCGGCGTTGGGGTCGGGCGGAATTCCGCCGGTTGCTCCGCCAGCTAGCTTTCGGGCCACGCTTCGGCCTTACCAATCGGACGGATTGGCGTGGCTGAATTTGCTCCGCGAGGTGGGGCTGGGCGGCATTCTGGCCGACGACATGGGGCTGGGCAAGACGGTGCAGATTCTGGCTCTGCTGGCGCTAGAAAAAGCGGAGGGCCGCCTGACCGGGCCGGCCTTGATTATTGCGCCCACCAGCCTGATGACGAACTGGCAGAATGAGGCGCGCAAGTTCGCTCCAGATTTGCGTCTCCTGCTGCTGCACGGCGCGGCGCGCAAGGAAAAGTTCGACCAGATTGGCCAGCACGATATTGTGCTGACTACTTATCCGCTGATTGCGCGCGACCAGGGCGTGCTGATGGAGCAGCAGTGGCACATGGCCATTCTGGATGAGGCCCAGATTATCAAGAATCCGAACGCGGCCACCACGCGGCTGATTCGCGATTTGAAATGCCTGCACCGCTTTTGCCTGACGGGCACCCCGATGGAAAATCATCTGGGTGAGTTGTGGTCGCTGATGAGCTTTGTGAATCCGGGCTATCTGGGCGACAAGACCACGTTCGCGCGGCGCTGGCGGAATCCGATTGAGAAGCATGCCGACACCGAGCGCAGCCAGACGCTGGCGCGGCGCGTGAAGCCGTTTATGCTGCGGCGCACCAAGCAGGAAGTGGCGGGCGAGCTTCCGCCAAAAACCGAAATTACTGAGACCATTGTTCTGGAAGACGCGCAGCGGGACATGTATGATTCCATCCGGCTGAGCATGCACAAGAAGGTGCGGCAGGCGATTGCGGCCAAGGGGCTGGCCAAGAGCCACATCATTATTCTGGAGGCGCTGCTGAAGCTGCGGCAGGTGTGCTGTGATCCGCGGCTGCTGAAGCTGACGTCGGCCAAGGTGACGCCGTCGGCCAAATTGGAGCGGCTGATGGAAATGCTGAGCGAACTGCTGGCGGAAGGGCGCAAGATTATTTTGTTCTCGCAGTTCACGTCGATGCTGGAAATTATCACGCAGCGCTTGCAGGCCGGCGGGATTGCGTACAGCCTTTTGACGGGCGACACGCGCGACCGCAAGACCGCGATTGAAAGCTTTCAGGGCGGGCTGGTGAATGTGTTCCTGGTCAGCCTGAAGGCTGGCGGCGTGGGCTTGAATTTGACGGCCGCCGACACCGTGATCCTTTATGATCCGTGGTGGAATCCGGCGGTGGAAGAGCAGGCGATTGACCGGGCGTACCGCATTGGCCAGGATAAGCCGGTGTTTGTGTACCGCCTGGTGGCCAGCGGAACCATTGAAGAAAAGATGGACGAGCTGAAGGCGAAGAAGCGGGCGCTGGCCAGCAGCATTTTCGACCAGGCCGGTAACCCGAGCACGGCTTTGACGGAAGAGGATTTGCACGACTTGTTTGGGTGAGGGGCGCGAAGCCGAAGGCTGCGGCGTAGAGGTTGCAATTCCTTGGGCGACAGCAACGTTGTCGTCGCCGCAGCAGCCGTGTTCACGCCGTCGCGGCTTCGGTTTTTTGCTCCGATATAAACTGCGCCCAGCGGTATTCCGGCGCAGCCGCCGGCTTCAGCGCTCTGCTGACGGCGAGGCTGGCAACGTTTTCCACCAGCCAATCGAAATTCTCCTGGCCGATGGAGTAAGCGTCGGCGTCGGGCGCGGGGTTCAGGAAATCGATGGCGTAGGGGATGCCGTCCTGAATGGCGAATTCAACGGAGTTGAGGTCGTAGCCAAGCGCGCGGCAGAGGGTGAGGGCGTCGTTCTTCATGCGATATTCCAAAGATTTTGACGCGATGACGGTTTCTTTGGCGTAGCGCAGGTCGTGGCGCAGGGTGGGGTCGTACTTGATGATGCGCACCTTCTCCTGGCCGACGACGTAGCAGCGGTAGTACTCTTCCACTTTCACCTGCGCCTGAAGCATCATGCACATCACTCCGGTTTCGTCGTAGGCGCGGAAAAAGTCTTCTTGCGAGTGAACAAGATGCAGATTTTTCCAGCCGCCGCCGTTGAAAGGCTTCAGGAATGCCGGGAAGCCGACATAGCCGAAGACTTCGTCCCAGTTGAGCGGAAAAATAAGGTTGCGCAGGGTTTGGCCGGTGGTGCCGGGGGGCAGGTCTTTGTGGGGCAGAATGACGGTGCGCGGGATGGCGACGCCCAGCTTGGAGGCGAGCGAATAATTAAAAAATCGGTTGTCGGCGCTCCACCAGAAGGGGTTGTTGATAATCAAAGTTCCGTTGAGCGCGGCGTTCTTCAGGTAGGCGCGGTAGAACTCAATGTCGTGGGAGACGCGGTCGATGATGACCTGATAAGGGCAGGGTTCGGCCATTTTGATTGCGCCGATTTTCATGTGCTCCGCCACGACGCCAGGGACGCCCGAGCCGTTTATCCGATCCACCAGCGCGGATGGAAAGGTGTTTTCCATCCCGTACAGAATTCCGATTCGTTGCATTCCACTCCGCCTTTCCGCTTCGCCAGATTGGCACTAGAAATATGATTGACTCTAGGAATATCATGAGCGGGCTGGAGAGGAAAGGGCGGCTAGTACGGGTTCGGTTTGGGCGAGTGCCTTTCTGACAATAGGCGCGACGCGCGTGCCCAGCAGTTCGATGGAGCGCATGACGGTTTTGTGCGGAAGCTGGCCGCCGCTAAGCATCAGAGTCATGCGTGAAATGCCGCCCAGGGCTTCGTTTTCGTGGAGGATTTTTTCAGCGACGGCTTCGGGATCGCCGACGACGAGGGCGTTTTTGGGCGTCAGGCTGAGGTCAAACTGGGCGCGGGTTTGCGGCGGCCAGCCGCGTTCCCGGCCAATTTTTGCAAACAGATAACAATGAGACGGCCAGAGGTCGTCGGCGGCTTGCTTGGCTGAATCGCCCACCAGTCCGATGGAATGGATGCCGACGGTCAGCTTTTCCGCCCGGTGGCCGGCGCGTTTGCCGGCTTCGCGATAGAGGTCAATCAGCGGGCGGAAGCGGTGCGGTTCGCCGCCGATGATGGCAACGATAAGCGGCAGGCCGAGAGTTCCGGCGCGCACGAAAGAGCTGGGCGTTCCGCCGACGCCGATGAAGACCGGCAGCGGATTTTGCGTGGGCCGGGGAAAGACGCCCTGGCCGGTGAGCGAAGCGCGGTGTTTTCCGGACCAGTGGACGTGGGTGTTTTCGCGCAGCTTCAGCAGCAAGTCGAGCTTTTCAGAAAAGAGCGCGTCGTAGTCTTTCAGGTCGAAACCGAAGAGCGGATAAGATTCAATGAAAGAGCCTCGGCCAACGATGATTTCGGCGCGGCCGTTGGAGATAAGGTCGAGCGTGGCGAAGTCCTGAAAGACGCGGACCGGGTCGGCCGAGCTGAGGACGGTGACGGCGGAGGCGAGGCGAATATTTTTTGTGACCGCCGCGGCAGCGGCCAGAAGAACAGCGGGCGCGGAGGCGAGGAATTCTTCGCGGTGATGTTCGCCGATGCCGAAGACGTCGAGTCCGGCTTGGTCGGCGAGCTGGATTTCTTCTAGGAGTTCGCGAATGCGCTCGGCGTCATTTGAGGTGGCGCCCACGAAGCTGTCTATTCCGATTTGCATTTTAGCGGGGCCTGCGGAGATAGGCGATGGCGCCGGTGAGCAGCAGCAGCACGATGGGGGCGGCAGGAGATCCGCCTAGAATCGACAGGTGGGTGATGATTGCGCCGACCATGACGGTGGCCAGCAGCGAGCCTCCGTAGAAAGCGTATCCGGGAATCAGAAGGGCGATTGCTCCGGCTACTTCCAGCAGGCCCGTCAGGTAGCGGAACCATTGGCCCACTCCAATTTTCGCGAAGGCGGCCACCATGGGCGGGGCTCCGGCGAGTTTTGATCCGCCCGCGGCCAGAAATGCCAATGCCGCCAGAATTTGCAGTCCCCAAAGCACAATGTTGAGCCCTTTTCCTGATTGTGCGGGAATTTTGCCGGTTGCCGCTGATGCCATAAATCAAAATCTCCTCTAGCTCAATACTATCGACTACAATTGTATTGATGTCAATAGACTCCAAAAAGATTCCCAGCGGGGTGCATGTATTTCTGGTCCTGATGAAAGCTTTTCGGGCAGTTGCCGAGTATGGCGCGGCGTCGAGAAGGGAAAGCGAGCTGGGCGATTCGGATTTTCGGGTGCTTGAAGTCTTGCTGCATAAGGGCGCAATGCCGGTGAATGCGATTGGGCCCAAGGTTTATTTGACGCCGGGGTCGATCAGCGTGGCCGTGGACCGGCTGTATGAGCGCGGACTGGTGACGCGGGTGGACAGCGAGACCGACCGGCGCGTGCGGGTGGTGGATCTGACGCCCGAAGGCCGAAAATTGATTCAGCGGGTCTTTCATTCGCACGCGCAACAACTGGAAGAGCTGGCGCGCGTGCTGACGGATTCTGAGCGGGTTCAGCTTGCCAAGATTCTGAAGAAGCTGGGCAAGCATGCCGAGCGCCTGTTAGAGCGAGCGTAAATAGTTCAGCAGATCCTGCTTGGCGGACGCGGGCAGGCTGGTGTAGTTCTGAATGACAACGGAGGCTTCCGAACCCTGGCTGGCGTGCCCCAGGATGGCCGCCTGGACATCGCTGGTGCGGCCGTCGTGCAGGAAGAACAGGCGCTGGCTGAGGCCCCACAAGGGCGCGGTGCGGAACTCGCCGCCTTGCGCTGTGCCCTGGGTGATGCCATCGGCAAGGCCGGTGCCCATGTTATGCACCAGCAAATCGGAGAAAAGCGCGACCGTCTGATTTTGCAAAGCCGCGCTGATGCTGTTGCCGGTTTGAAGCGAAGGTGTGTGGCACAGCGCGCAGCCGGTTTGCGTGAACACTTGCTGGCCCCGCAGCGTGGAGGCGGTGGGCGTAAGCGCGGCGGGCGGCGCAAGATAGCGCATGAAATAAGCGAAGCCCATGACATCGCTGATGTCGCCGACGTAGCTGAACGCCATGTTAACCGTGTCTTCGGGCAGCGCGTTCAACTGGCAGCCGGGCGTTTCATCGCGCTCCGTGGGAAAAATATCGTTGGTGACGCCTTGCTCCACGTTGTAAGCTTCCGCGCCAAAGATCTGGGGAGATTTGTTTTGCGCTTTCCACCCGAAGCGCGTGATGGTGCCGTCGTTGGCGCTGCGGTTTTCGTGGCCGGCAATGCCGAACTGCTTTTTCAGCGCCGCGCTGGCGGCTTTGTTGGCCAGAATTGTCGAATCGGAAATGGCGGAGATGAGGCCTGCCCCAAACAGCGGCGTGGGAATGCGCAGGGCCAGGTTGTTGGCGGCTTCGGCCTGGCTGAAATTGGGCTGCGTGATGTTGCAGCTTCCGGCGTCTTGCCGGCCGGTGATGACGAAGAGATTATGCACGCCGCCATCGGGAGTGCCGTCCGGGTTCCTCACGAAGCGGGCTTCGCGCACCGGGCCATTGGGCTGAATGAAATCGGGCAGTTGGTTTCGTGCGCCGTAGTCGGTGGCCATCTGCACTTGGGGATTCAATGCGGGGCTGGAGCCGCCGGTGTAAGGATGCGCGTGGCAGCCGGCGCAACTGTTGTGGTTAAAGCGCGGTCCCAGGCCGGTGCCGGTTGCGCCCGGTTCGGTGCCGGCAACCGAATCAATCTCCATAAAGCGCGACAAGCCTTCTTGAAAGCTGGCCAGTTCGGCGGCGGTCATGTTGGGCAGATAAGTCGTGGCCGGAACCGGCTGCGGCTGCGGGCCGGGATCGCGCTGGCACAGGGCCAGAGAAGCGGTGAAGAAAAAGACAGCGCAAAGGCTCTTGATTGGATGCATGTTCATGGCTTGTTTAAAAACTCTCATCGGCAATATGGTGGCTGTCAGGACGCTCCGGTTTGTAAGGATTTCGGGGGAATTTGTGAAGAAAACGTAAAGAAGTACTGCATACTGGCTTAGTGCGTTTGGTTCTAGTCCTGATGGCGAGCACGCTGCTGATGTCCGATTCCGCGCCGCGCAAGATTCTTGTTCACGGGCACCGGGGCGCGCGCGGTGCGTCCGGAAAACACCATTCCGGCGTTTGAATATGCCATCGGCATTGGCGTGGATGCGCTGGAGATGGACATGGCGGTGACGCGCGACAACGTGATTGTGATTTCGCACGACCCGATTCTGGAGCCGCCGGTTTGCCATGGGCCCAAGGACAGCGCGGTCATTCGCCAGTTGACGCTGAAGCAGGTGAAGCAGTGGGATTGCGGCTTGGGGAATCCGCATTTTCGCGGGCAGATGAAAATCCCCGGAACGCGCATGCCGACGCTGGATGAAGTTTTCGCCCTGGCCGGCCAGGGCACGTTCGATTACAACATTGAAACCAAGAGTTTCCCCGATCAGCCGCAGTACACGCCCACGCCGGAAGTGTTCGCCCAGATGGTGCTGAAGAAGGTGCGGCAATACAAGCTGGAGAAGCGAATCATTTTGCAGTCGTTCGATTTTCGGACGCTGCGCGCCATGAAGATTCTGGCGCCGGAGATTCGGCTTTCCGCCCTGACGGAAGATGACCCGCGCGATTTTGCGGCAATTGCGCGCGAGGCCGAGGCCGGCATTGTTTCGCCGAACTTCCATCTGGTGACGCCGGAGAAAGTGGCGGCCGCGCACGCGGCCGGCATTCAGGTTGTGCCGTGGACGGTGAACACGCCGCAGGAATGGGACTTGATGATTGCGGCGAAGGTGGACGCCATCATCAGCGATGATCCGGCCTCCCTGATTGAATATCTGAAGCGGCGCTGAGACGTTACAATACAGATTCCAAATGATCGAAGAAATATCGCCTTCCCGCGGCGTCCACGGCGTCGTCTCGGTTCCTGGCGACAAATCCATTTCCCACCGTTACGCCATGCTCACTTCAATTGCGGAGGGTGATTCCCACATCCGCAATTTTTCCACCGGCGCTGATTGCCATTCGACACTGGCCTGCATGAAGCAACTGGGCGTGGCGCATTCCTTTGCCGATGAAGACGGCGCGCAGACGCTGACCGTGCATGGCTTGGGAATGCGCGCGCTGAAAGCCGCGCCAGAGACGCTGGACGCGGGCAATTCGGGATCGACAATTCGCATGCTGTCAGGCATTTTGGCGGCGCAGCCTTTCACCACTTCCATTACCGGCGATGAATCGCTGGTGAAGCGGCCCATGAAGCGCATTATGGGGCCGCTGGCCGAGATGGGCGCGCGCATTGAGGCCACAGGCGGACAGTTTCCTCCGCTGACGATTCATGGCGGGCCGCTGAACGCGATTCACTACAAGCTGCCCGTGGCCAGCGCGCAGGTGAAGAGCTGCGTTTTGCTGGCCGGCCTTTACGCCGATGGCGAGACGGTGGTGGAAGAGCCTGTGGTGACGCGCGACCACACTGAGATTGCGCTGCGCGAGTTGGGCGCGGATATCACGCTGACGCCGCGCATGGTGAAACTGTGCGGCGGCGCACCTCTGAAAGCGCGCGATTTGCTGGTGCCCGGAGACATTTCTTCCGCCGCGTTCTTTATTGTGGCGGCGCTGATTACGCCTGATTCGGAATTGACCATTACCAATGTTGGATTGAATCCAACGCGCACCGCGCTGCTTGACGTCCTGCGCATGATGGGCGCGCAGATTAAATTGCTGCATGTGGAAGAAGCGAACGGGGAATTGATTGGTACGCTGCAGGTGAAATCCTCACGCATGCAAGGCGGCGTGATTGAAGGCGCAACGACGGCTGCCTTGATTGACGAGATTCCGATTCTTTCGGTGCTGGGCGCCAGAAGCGAGCAGGGGCTGATTGTGCGCGATGCGGCCGAGTTGCGCGTGAAGGAAACGGACCGGATTGAGACGATTGCGTCGAACCTGCGCGCGCTGGGCGCTTCGGTGACGACCAACCAGGACGGTCTGGAGATTGCGGGCGGGCAGACATTCCAGGCGGCTGAGATGCAATCGTTTGGAGATCACCGCATTGCCATGGCGTTTTCCGTGGCGGCGCTGGCGGCCAATGGCGCGTGCCAGATTCAGGATGCGGGGGCGGCGTCCGTCTCGTTTCCGGAGTTTTATTCAACCCTCCGCAATATTGCGCGCTGAAGCTTGCTTATGGATGAATCAGCCGAGTCTGAACTGACGCGCGAAGACCTGATACACGATTTGAACAACGTGTTTGAGACCATCACGGACGCGGCCGATCTGCTGGCCTCCGACAAGCGCTGGAAGACGCTGGCGGCGACGCTGACGCGCACGGTGATTCGCGGCAAGCGCTTGCTGGGCGCGATTCCCGACAGCAGCCCCTACCTGGCCGCGATTGTGGCGGCGGCAATGCAGTATGTGACCGATTACTGCATTGCCTCGCGCAAGCCGCGCATGCGCTTTGTCAGCAGCGTGCCCGCCGATTTGAAGCTGCCGGGGTCCACCCAGGATTGGGAACGGGTTTTTGTGAATTTGTTTTTGAATGCCGCGCAGATTATGAAGAAGCCGGGGCGCATTGACGTGGCAAGCGAGGTGACCGACGGAACGCTTTGCATCACCATTTCCGACAGCGGGCCGGGCATTCGCGAAGACATTCTGCCGCGCATGTTTCGCACGAATGTTTCGACCAAGGTCAGCCCGCACGCGCGCACCGGGTTGGGCCTGCATATTGTCGCCTCCATTGTGAAAAAATACAACGGCAGTATCATAGCGGCAAACCGAGAGAGAGGAACGGGAGCGGTTTTTACCATCTCCCTGCCAGCCGCATGAACTATCTGTGCATTCATTCGCATTTCTATCAGCCGCCGCGCGAGAATCCGTGGCTGGAGCAGATTGAGCTGCAGGATTCGGCCTATCCGTATCACGACTGGAACGAGCGCATTTCAGCGGAGTGCTACGCCCCGAACCTGGCGGCGCGCATTCTAGACGACAAGCAGTACATCACGCAAATCATCAACAATTATTCGCGGATCAGCTTCAACTTCGGCCCCACGTTGCTTTCCTGGGCCGCCGACCACGACCCGGCCACTTACCGGGGAATTATTGACGCGGACAAGCAGAGCCAGAAGCATTTTGCGGGGCACGGGTCGGCCATTGCGCAGGCCTACAACCACATGATTCTGCCGCTGGCGAACCGGCGCGACAAGAAGACGCAGATTCGCTGGGGCATTGAGGATTTCACGTTTCGCTTCGGCCGGCTGCCGGAATCGATGTGGCTGCCGGAGACGGCGGTGGACAGCGAATCGCTGGACCTGATGGCGGAGGCCGGCATCAAGTACGTGATTCTGGCGCCGCATCAGGCGAAGGCGATCCGGCCCATCGGCGGCACCGATTGGCAGGATGTGACGGGCGCGCGAATTGATCCGGCGCGCGCGTATTTGTTTCGCACGCCCAGCGGCAAGAGCATCAGCCTGTTTTTTTACGACGGGCCGATCTCGCGTGCGGTGGCGTTTGAGCAACTGCTGGCGAATGGCGAAAAATTTGCTTCGCGGCTGACCGGCGCTATTTCTTCGCAGCGCGACTGGGAGCAACTGATTCATATCGCCACCGACGGCGAAACATATGGCCACCATCACCGGCATGGCGAAATGGCGCTGGCGTATGCGCTGGAAATTATTGAATCGAAGAAGTGGGCGAAGATCACCAATTACGGCGAGTATCTGGAGAAATTTCCGCCCAAGTGGGAAGCGCAGATTTACGAAAACACCGCGTGGAGCTGCGTGCATGGCGTGGAGCGCTGGCGCAGCCATTGCGGCTGCAACGGCGGGCGCGCCGGCTGGAACCAGAACTGGCGCAAGCCGCTGCGCGAGGCGCTGGACTGGCTGCGCGACAAGATTACGCCGTATTTTGAGACGCTCGGCTCGGCGCTGTTGCGCGATCCGTGGGAGGCGCGCGACAGCTATATCCAGATTGTGCTGGACCGGTCGCCCGAAGCCAGGGAGCGCTTTGGCCGCGAGCATTTTGCCGGAAGTCTGACGCAGGATCAGCAGGTGACGGTTTGGAAGCTGATGGAGCTGCAGCGCAACGCCATGCTGATGTACACCAGTTGCGGCTGGTTTTTCGATGAATTGTCGGGCATTGAGACGGTGCAGGTCATTCAGTATGCCGGGCGCGTGGTGCAACTGGCGGAGCAGTTGTTTGGCGCGCCGTTTGAAGACGATTTTTTGAGCTTGCTGGTGAAGGCGCAAAGCAATCTGGCGGAATATGGCGACGGGGAGAAAATTTATCGCCGTTACGTGAAGCCTTCCATTATTGATCTCGAAAAAGTGGGCGCGCATTACTCCATCAGTTCGCTGTTTGCCCCCTACGCCGAGCGGGCCGATATCTTTTCCTACACGGTGAAGCGGCTGGATTACAACACCGCCGACGCGGGGAAATTGCGCATGGCGATTGGGCAAGCCAGTTTCACGTCGAAAGTGACGCAGGAATGCGAAATTCTGACGTTCTGGGTGGTGCATTTTGGCGACCACAACGTGGCGGGCGGCGTTCAGAAATCGAACGATTCGGCGGAATATCAGGACATGCTGGCGTCCATTAGCGGGGCGTTTGAGCGGGTGGATATTCCCGAAGTGGTGCGGCTGCTGGACAAGCGATTTGGCGACAAAACCTATTCGCTGCGCTCCCTGTTTCGGGATGAGCAGCGGCGCATTGTGCGCAGCATTCTTTCTTCCACCGTGGCCGAGGCCGAAGCCGGTTATCTGCATCTGTATGAGCAGCACGCCGCGCTGATGCGGTTTATCACCAGCATGGGCACGCCCATGCCGCGCGAATTTTCGGCCGCCATGGAGTATGCGGTCAACAGCCTGCTGCGGCGCGCGTGTTCGGCCGAAGAGCTGGACGGCGGGCGAATTCGCGGAATCTTGCGCGAGGCCCAGTTGAATGGCATCGCGCTGGACAAAACCACGCTGGAATTTCTCATTCGCCAGAAGCTGGACGGCCTGGCCAGCCGCTTTGCCGGCGACCCGTCGAACTTGGATAAGCTGCTGGACCTTCAAAAAGCGCTGAAGATTTTGAAGCAGATGCCGTTTCCCATTAATCTTTGGCAGCCGCAGAATTATGTTTATGGCATTCAGATGTCGCTCTATCCGCGGATTAAGCGGCGCGCGCAGCGCGGGGAGAGCCGGGCGCAGCAGTGGCTGGAGCAGTATGTGGTGCTGGGCGATTTGCTGATGCTGCGGATAGAGTAACATCCAATTGTTCGACAATATCCCGGCTGACGGAATTGTGATCACGGCCGGCGAAATTATCGCTTGCAACCAGTCTGGCTTATGATATTCCGCTGGTCACCCGAGCTGGGCACATACGAGAATCCAAGCTCATTCAGTTTGCGTAACAGCGCAAAGGGCGCGGCTGCGCGCCGCCAATTGCAAGAGGAACTCGCGGCCCCTTTCTGCGGAGCGCTTGACTCCGCGACCGTTTTGCGCGTATTCCTCAAGAAATGTCCAGTTATCAGGCAACAGTGGAATGGTCGCGACAGGGCGCGGCATTTTTAGACAACAAATACAGCCGGGAACATACTTGGCTCTTCGATGGCGGCGTGACGGTGGCGGGTTCCAGTTCGGCCCATGTGGTGCCAGTTCCTTATTCAAATCCGGCCGCCGTGGACCCGGAAGAGGCGCTGATCGTGGCCCTGGCGAGCTGCCACATGCTCTCGTTTTTGTATGTCGCGGCGAAGCGCGGATTCGTCGTGGATTCGTATCATGACGAAGCGACAGGCAAGATGGCGAAGAACGAGGCCGGAAAATTCTGGGTTTCCGAAGTAACACTGCATCCGAAAATTCAGTTCTCGGGCGAAAAGGTTCCAGACGCATCAGAGATTGAAAAACTCCACCATCAGGCGCATGAGGAGTGCTTCATTGCGAATTCGGTGAAAACCGAGGTTCGAGTAGCGGCTCAGATTCGGTAATCGAGCTTTTCGCCGTCGAAGCGCTCGTCTTTGCCGTTTTCACACAGGAAACCGATGAGAGCCACCAGAACCTGGGCGGCGAAAAGGATCATCAAAAAGTTGTTCATGCCATTTATAAGGCATGTCACACTCCAACTGCTAAGTTGTTGATTTAAATAAAATTCTGCTTTGTGAGAAGCCGTTTTGGAACAGGCTTGTCGTGCCAATTCGAAATCGCGGAGTCGCTTTGGGTCAGCGCTGACGCAAGACCGCGACCACGTCATCCACTTTAATAACGCCCACCAGTTCTTGCTGCTCATCCACCACGGGCAAAGCGAGCAGATTGTACTTGTCAAAAAGTTCGGCGACACGGTCTTGCTTTTCATTTGTCTCGACAAACAGGAGCGGATCGGCCGCAAGCTCCCGCAAGGGGGTCTCACCCGCCGCAAAAAACAGCCGCGCCAGGGGAACCGTCGCCACCAGGTGGTTCTCGGCGTTTACCAGAAAGATGCTGTAGAGATCTTCCAAAACCAGGTCCATTTGCTTTAGTTCCGACATGGCGTCGGCGACGGTGGCCTCTTGCGGGAGGGAGAGAAATCCGGTGTCCATCAGGCCGCCGGCCGTGTTGTCCCGGAATTCCAGCATTTCTTCCACATCTTCTTTGTCTTCCGGCTCCATCTCGTCCAGAATTTGCTCAGACTGCTCTTCCGGCAGCTCGCTCAAAACGCCTGCGGCTTCCGACGGGTCCATTTCCTCCAGAATGTCGGCCGCTTTGTCGGCCTCCATGGATTCGATAATGGCGGCTTGCATGTCGGGGTCCACCTCGCTCAGCACTTCGGCGGCGGTTTCGGCATCGACTGAATCGAAAACAGCGGCGCGGTCTTCGTGGCCGAGGTGTTCCACAATGTCGGCCAGGTCAGCCGGGTGCATGTCCAGCAGAAGCTTGTTCGAAATATTCAGCCGCACGCGCCGCTGGGGATCGGCTTCCAGCATGTTGCAGAATTCCCAGCGGATGGAGTGCGGCGGAATGCGCTCCTGCACGGTGCGAATGACCGAAGCGGGCACAATGCCGCTAAGCACTCGGCGAAACATGGATCGGATGCCGATGTCGATTTCCAGGATGTGAAGGATGTCGCCGCCGTTTTCGCGGTTCTTGACGAAGGTGACGTCGTTGACGCGAACCACTTTGCGCCCCTGCGCGTCGATGATTTGCTGGTCAAGGAGATCGCGGGCGATGCGCAGCATGTACTCGTCGGAATGGTATGGGGTCATGCGCTCGTCCTTTAAATGGATGCCGGTGCGCGTGATGCTTTGAATCTGGTCGTGGCGGATAGAGAGCCAGCCAGGACCCGCGCCGACCAGATAGCGGTCCACGCGAACGGGATCAACCAAAGGCACCAGCGCGGCATCGCGCAGTGTTCCGATAAGACGGCCCTTCAGGTCATAAACTTTCAGCCCCATCAATTCAGTGAGGTACAGAATCTCCTCGTCAAGAGAACTGGCGGGCTGGTTAGTTTGAAGCGCGGCCTGAGGCATAACCTTTGTGCTCATATTAGCGTGCGGGGCGCATTTTGCCGCGGCCTCGGCAGTTCAGAAGTTTGGGATTTTTCTTTTGTATTGGAATCAGCAGGTTGCGCGAGTTTTTGAGGTGCTGGTAGAGGCGGCGCGGAATTAGGATTGAACCAGGAGTAGCTTAATGAAGACCAATAAAGATTCGAAAATTATTGTGATTGAATGCGAGAATGTGACTACGGCAGACACCCTAAAGTATGACATCCTCCTCGACGATAACTCCTACGTGGACCTTACACTAATGCCGGAGCCCAAAATGGCGTTTTCTCTCCTTCCTGGAGAGCATCAGGATATTCGCGTTGACGTCAATATCCTTCTGAACAACGGGAATGAGTGGCTTGCCACTCCCAATGTCTATTTCGGCGGAAGGGCACCGGAAGCAGTCATCGGCACTCCGGACGAAGCTCTTCTGCGAGAGACTTTGCGCTCTGTGATTTACACCGGAATGGCATGAACCTTTCGGCCGTGGCCGAGATTCCTTGTCGCCCCGTGGTGGCGACTTGGTATCGCGCTATCAAACCGCAACATCTGGCCTCGGCTTTAAATTACTCTCACGCCCGGCTGGCGGCCAGCCGCTATTGCGCGGGTCCGGTTGTGGCCGAGCCTTTTGACATTCTGTATCTGGCTGAAACGCCAGAGGTTGTCTTGTTTGAAGTTGAGGCTCAATTTGGCTCCCCATCGGTTCCCGGCGGTGTTGTGGCAAATCCGTCCGGTTCCTGGATCATCATCAATTCGCAAGTGCAACTGTCCAAAGTGGCGGACTTGACCGATGCCGTTCGCACCCCAGAAATATTGGCAACCACGGCACAGGAACTGACGGGTGACTGGAAGGGTTACAGTCTCAGAAGCGACCGCACCAGTGTTTCCGCTCCGGTTGGCATTGCTCCCACCCAGGCGCTCGGCGCGGCGTTATATGCCAGCGGCGCATTCGAGGGGTTCCTGGCCATATCCGCCAAAATGCCCTACCAGAAAGTTCTGGGTGTTTTCCCGAATCGCATGGCGGAACGGAATTTTGTCCGCTACACCTACTCCAGCGCCGCAGGGCAAATGCAAAGTTTCGAGATTCCCTAAGAATCTTGCGAAGTGTGAGCATACTAGACTAAGACGCTTCGCGGTGAGCATTCCCATTCCTATCGATCAAGCGGCCACAAAGCCCGCGCGTGTCACGGCGAAGAGCTTTTTTGCCCGGCGCGGTCCTCTGGCCGAGACGCACCCCCACTATGAATTTCGCCCCGGCCAGGTGCAAATGGCGGAAGCCGTGGCGGCCGCGCTGGCAGATCGGCGTCACCTGATTGTGGAAGCGGGCACAGGCACCGGAAAGACGCTTGCCTACCTGGTGCCGGCGATCTTGGCCGGCAAGCGGGTGATTATTTCGACGGGAACCAAAAATCTTCAGGAGCAGTTGTTCTTCAAAGATCTGCCTTTTCTCGAAACCGTCTTCGGCTTTCACATTTCCGCCTGTTACATGAAGGGCCGCGGCAACTATTTGTGCCGCCAGAAACTCTACGACACCGAACGCGAGCCCATGCTGACCGGCTTGGAAGAAAACCGCGAATTTAAAATCATCCGCGACTGGGAGAAAACCACCGCAACCGGCGACCGCGCCGAACTGACCGGCGTTCCAGACAACAGCAGCCTTTGGTGGAAGCTGGACGCGCGCAGCGACTATTGCACCGGCCAGAAATGCAAGCAGTTTGAGCGCTGTTTCATCACCGAAATGCAGCGCAAAGCGCGCGAAAGCAACATTGTGGTGGTGAACCATCATCTGTTCTTCGCCGATCTGGCCATGCGCGACCAGGCATTCGGCGCAATTCTGCCCGAATACAGCGCGGTTGTCTTTGACGAAGCGCATGAGATTGAAGACATTGCCGGGCAATATTTCGGCATGAGTGTCGGCAGTTTGCAGGTTCAGGAAATTGTGAAAGACGTCTCCGTCATTTCGCACAAAAAGCTGTTTGCTTCGCCCGAAATTGACCGCGCCCTGATGGCGCTGGGGGAGCGCAGCGAAGAATTTTTCAGCCTCTTCCCGCAGGACGGGCGGCAGGGATTCCCTAACCGCGGCGGTTTCCTGGCAAGCAACGAACTGGTCTACAACGAACTGATATTGGCCCTGGAAACCGTGAGCCTGCGGCTGGAAATGGTGCCCGACGCGCTCGAAGACACGCTGCCGCTGGTCAGGCGGGCGCGCCTGATTCAGCAGGGATTGCGCTTCTGGATGGAATCGGAAGACGCCACCAACGTGTACTGGGTGGAAAGGCGCGGCCGCGGCCTTTATCTTCAGGCGACCCCGATTGATGTTTCCGCCACTTTGTCGGAACGCCTCTTTGCCAAGCTGGACACAGTGGTGCTCACTTCGGCGACCCTGGCGGTGGCCGGCGAATTTGAATACGCGGAGAAACGCCTGGGGCTGCAAAATGCCCGAACGCTCAAGGTGGAGAGCCAGTTTGACTACTCGCGCCAGGCGCTGTTGTATGTTCCGCCGCATCTGCCGGATCCGCGCTCGGCGGAGTTTACGCGCCTTGCCGCCAATGAGATTGAGCATCTTGTGGAAGCGTCGCGCGGTCGCGCCTTTGTGCTGTTCACCAGCTACCAGCAGATGCGGCAGGTTTACGAACTGCTGCGCCGCAGGCTGGAATATCCCATGCTCATTCAGGGCGACGGGCCGCGCACCGCGCTGATTGAATCATTTCGCGCCACCCCCGGAGCGGTGCTTTTCGGCACCTCCAGTTTCTGGCAAGGGGTCGACGTGCAGGGCGAACAATTGAGCTGCGTCATTATCGACCGGCTCCCGTTTGCCGTCCCGTCGGACCCGGTGATTGCGGCGCGCACCGAAGCCATTCGGCGCACCGGCGGAAACGCCTTCTATGATTACCAGGTGCCGCAAGCCGCCATCACGCTGAAACAGGGCTTTGGGCGCCTGATTCGCGCCAGCACCGACCGCGGCGTCCTGGCGTTGCTGGATAATAGAATTACCAAGCTGAAATACGGACAGGTTTTTTTCGACAGCCTGCCGCCCTACCGCTTCACTAACAAATTACAGGACGTTCGCCACTTTTTCGATGTTTGAGATTTTCGTTGAGCATACTTTCGCAGCCGCACACTCCCTGCGCAATTACCATGGCAAGTGTGAGAACCTTCACGGGCACAACTACAAAGTGCAGGT
>Ga0116230_10001202_pt1 | contig 24247 bp, 19 predicted proteins | sample S1TSphfallax_3_FD_88678 | JGI IMG/M metagenome (GOLD analysis project Ga0116230, IMG submission 88678) | Host-associated microbial communities from peat moss isolated from Minnesota, USA - S1T2_Fd - Sphagnum fallax MG | ecosystem: Host-associated > Plants > Peat moss > Unclassified | place... | reverse complement strand
GGGGTGAAACGCAGCAATGAAAAATCGCTGGTGCCGCCGCCGAAATCCCCGACCAGCACGGTGGCGGGCCGGGTGAGCGTGCGGGTAAAGCGGTAGCCGGCGGCCTCCGGCTCGAACGCCACGCCGATATCGGCAAAGCCGGCGGCGGCGAAGCCGGCGCGCAGCCGCGCCTCGCCAAACGCATCATCGGCAAAGGCGCCGGCGAATGTCACCGGGCGGCCGGCGGTGATGCGCGCGCCGGCATAATCGCGGCCCAGAAGCGCGCCCAAGAATAGCGCCACCATCTGCTCCAGCGTGAACAGCCGGCCAAAAATATTGGTCTGCATAAAACTACGCTGCGCCAGATAGGTCTTCATCGACATGATCAGCCGGCTCTCCGCCGGATCGTCCAAATACGCCTCGATCGCGAACGGGCCGGCTTCATGGTTCACGGCAACCCGGCCGCGCGATTCCTCGCGCGTAAAACATAAAACCGTGCGGAACACATCAAGCTCCGCCCCGCCAAACGCAAAACGCCTGGTGCGTACAAGCCCATCTTCCCCCAGCAAAGCCACCACGGAGTTGGTGGTGCCAAAATCCACGCCAAGCACATCCATCATCGGGCGTATGGGGGATGGGGGTGGAAAAAGGAAGCGCTTTAGGGTGAAGTAAAGCATGTTCTTTTTTGAAAAAAAGAACCAAAAAACTTTTATTTATTCTGGGGAGGTGGTTTTGGGACGGCCTGAGCCGTACGGGGCTTAAATTAAGGCGTGGATGCCGGCCTACGCCGGCATGACGGGTTGGTGGAGCGGCTGTAGCCAAAAGAAATCAAAAATTTTTGCGGAGCTTTTTTCTAAAAAAGCGACCGCTTACTCGCCATCAGCGCCGCAGGCGCAGCCATAATTTGTAGCCAAGCTCCAGGCCCGGGGCGATGATTGGCAGGCGAGCCAGGCGGCCGGCCCAGGCGAGGGCTGGGAGGGCTGACCAGATCGCGGCGAAGGCGGCGGCATTTTGGACGAGGGTGCCATCCGCCAGGCGGACATGCATGCGGGCGAGCGCTTGCGCCCGCGGCAGGCCGGCGAGGGCTTCGGGCGGGCAGGATGTGGCGTCCACGAAGGCCAGGGCGTCGGCGCCGCGGGCGGTGCGGTATTGGGCGATTTCGGCCGAGCAGACCGGGCAGGCGCCGTCGTAATAGACCTGGATTTTAGGCTCGGGCATAGCAGGGATATGGGACTGGCTTGCGGTTTGTCATCGCCCGCTCGGCACGCGTCAGCTCGCGGTGATGGCGCGGCGCTGGGTGCCCCAGGTGAAGCGGCCGGTGAGGAAGATGACCCAGCCCCAGCTGGCGCCGAGATGGCGCAGCAGCTGGAAGCTGAACGGCTCGGCGATGGAGGCGAGCAGAGCGAGGCCGAAATTGGCCTTGGTGTGGCCGCCGACCCAGTTGCGGTAGAGATGGATGGACCAGAGGTGGAAGGCGAGATCGATGATGATTTTGCCGAGGATGAAGCCGCCGACCGGGATGAGAACGCCGAGCCGGCCGGTGCAGATGTAGAACAGCAGCAGCGCGAAGGCGGCGAGGCCATAGATCGGCTGCATGGTGTCGATGGCTTTGACCGGCAGCATGGCGAGGCCGAGGCGGTGGTATTTTCTCGCCCCCACCATGTCCCGGTACCAGAGCTGGGTTTGCAGAAACCCGCCGAACCAGCGCCGGCGCTGGCGCAAGAAGCCCATGACGCTGGCGGGGGCCGAGGTTTGCGCGCGGGCGGCGCCGATGACGGTGGAGTGCCAGCCGAGATTATGGTCGTACCCGTAGCGGCGCAGGCGGTGGATAAGCTCGTAATCCTCGACCATGCAATTCGGGTCGAACCCGCCGACTTGCAGGACGGGGGCGGTGCGGAAGCCGGCGAAGGCGCCGGAGATAAGCAGCAGGCTGTCCATCTGCCCCCAGGCGAAGCGGCCGAGGAAGTTGCGGACATATTCATAGGTTTGGAACCATTCGAAGAAGCGCCCCGCGGCGCTGGAATCGCAGAACGGTGCGAGCACGCCGGTGGCGGCGACCATGCCGGGCTGAGCGGCGAAGGTTGCACGCATGGCGCCGATCGCGTCGTTGGCCAGGATGGTGTCGGCGTCCACGGTGAGGAAGAGTTCGGTGGAGATTTGGGCGATGGCGAGGTTGAGGGTGCGGGCTTTGCCGCCATGCGGGGCGCGCAGCCAGCGCAACCGCGGCTCGGCGGGGCTTGGGGCGCTTAAGGTTCCCAAAGCGGGCAAGGCGATGCCGTAGAGCTCGTGCAGGATGGCGGCGGTGCGGTCGGTCGAACCGTCATCGGCGACTACGATCTCATCGGGCGGATCGGCCTGGCTGAGCAGGGCCCTGATGGTGGCGGCGAGCACCGTCTCCTCGTTATAGGCGGCGATGATGACGGCGAGGCTGGGGCGGGCGCCGGATGGGGCGGCAAGGCGGGTGATTTGGCGGAGTTTCAGGGTTTGCCAGAAGGTGAAGGCGAGCAAAAACGTGTCATAGGCGATATACACCACGCCGACCGCCCAGCCCCAGGCGCCGCGGCCAATGAAGGCGTTCACCAGCAATGCCACCCAGACACAGAACACGGCGCCATGGATCAGCGCGCTCGCCAGCGGTGTGGCCGGGCGCGTGAAGCGCGGCGAGACCTCGTGCAAAATCGATTCCAGCCTTTGCGCCACGCTAAACATCCCTTCCCCTGATCCCGCCCATTTGACCCGTTTTTGCCAACGCGCAAGCGGACGCACCGTGACGTGATCGCCATTCACCCGGCCTGGCTGTATATAGCGCAAGAAAATTAACGCCGGAGCCGAAGATGACCGACGCCGAAAAATACACCCGCACCGCCGTGCTGCTGCACTGGGCGATCGCGCTGTTCATCGTCATCAACGTGACCCTCGCCATCGGCTCGGGCTATGTGCCGGATTCCTATGTGCGCCCGATGATCGATTTGCATAAATCCATCGGCATCACCACGCTCGGGCTGGTGATCCTGCGGGTGCTCTGGCGGCTGACGCATAAGCCGCCGGTGCTGCCGGCTGACTATGCGCGCTGGGAGGTTTTGGCCGCCCATACGGCGCATTACACGCTCTACGCGCTGATCATCGCCATGCCGGTGACCGGCTGGATCCACGATTCCGCCTGGAGTGCGGCCGCCAGCCACCCGATGAAATTGTTCTGGGTGATCCCTTGGTTCCGCCTTGGCTTCATCACCGGGCTCGACCCGGCCACCAAGGACTATGTCCACACGCTGTTCGGACACCTGCATACCTATCTCAGCTACGCGCTGTATGGCGTGGTCGGGCTGCACGTGCTGGGCGCGCTGAAACACCAGTTTTGGGACCGGCAGCCGGAGTTGCAGAGGATGTGGAAGTAAAGCAAGAAAGCGCTGCTTTTTTAAACCATGTCTGGCGCCCTTCGGCGCGTTTCAGGCGGCGCCGCTTCGCCGCGCCGTCATCGGGACGCAAGAACCAAAAAACTTTTGCGGCGCTTTTCTTCGAGACAAAGCGACCGCTTGCTTTACCTCTGGACGGGTTGAATTGATATGTTATAACATATTAAATCGATCGACACTCCGGGGAAGACCACCATGCCTGCGCCGTGCCTGAGACTTGCCCTTGTTCTTGCTCTGCTGGCGCCCACTGCCGGGGCGGCGCCGCTGAGCGCCATTGGTGTGGAAAACCAATATGCGGATGTTATTGCGCAAATTGGCGGGGCTTATGTGCAGGTGAGGGCGATTGAGAGCGACCCGAATACCGATCCGCATAGTTTTGAGGCGAGCCCGAAAATTGCCGCCGCGATTGCGGGGGCGGATTTGGTGGTGGAGAATGGGCTCGGGTATGATGATTGGGCGGGTAAGATGCTTGCCGCCTCCCCCAATCCGGCGCGCCAGGTGATTAATGTGCAGCATTTGCTGGGGCTGCCGGATGCGACGCCGAACCCGCATCTCTGGTACAACCCGGCGATCATGCCGCCGCTCGCCAACGCCATTGCGGCGTCGCTCACCACGCTCGACCCCGCGCATGCGGCCGAATATCAGGCGAATGCGCGGGCGTTCATCGCCAGCCTGGCGCCGTTGGACCAGGCTGTAGCGGCGTTCCGCGCGGCCTATCCGGGCACGCCGGTTGCCGTGACGGAGCCGGTGGGGGATTATCTGCTGCAGGATGCGGGGGCGGAGATCCTCACGCCGTTCTCGCTGCAAGCCGCGATCATGAACGGCACCGATCCGGCGCCGCAGGACGTCTCCCTCCAGGACGCGCTGTTCACCGGCCACAAGGTGAAAATCCTGGTCTATAACCAGCAGGTGACCGACCCGCTGACACAATCCTTCCTGACGCTCGCCGCGCAAAACCACATCCCCGTGGTGGGGGTGTACGAAACCATGCCGGCGCCAGGATATGACTACCAATCCTGGATGCTTGCCGAGACGAAAGCGCTGCGCGAAGCTCTGACCCTGGGTCAATCAACGCAGAGCCTGCTGGAGGGCGCGAAGTGAAGGCAAGGCTAAGTAAGAGGTCGCTTTTTAAAAAAAGCTCCGCAAAAATTTTTGATTCCTCTCGAGCGTTGCCCGTGAGACGCCCGAAGCCCAAAGTAAATAAAAGTTTTTTTGCTGCTTTTTTTTCAAAAAAAGCAGTGCTTCCTTGCTGAACCTTCTCACCCTCGAAGGCGTCAACCTTGCCTATGGCACGCATGCCGTGCTGCGCGATGTTAGTTTTTCGCTCGGCCAGGGGGAGTTTTGCGGGCTGATCGGGTCCAACGGGTCGGGCAAGACCACGCTGTTGCGCACGATTTTGGGGTTTGAGACGCCGCAATCTGGCAGCGTGCGGATTGACGCGCCGCGTGGTGGGGTGGGGTATGTGCCGCAGAAAATCCAGTTGGATGCGGACATGCCGCTGCGGGCGCGGGATTTGGTGGAGCTGGGGCTGACGGGCCACCGGCTGGGGTTGCCGTGGCCGAGCAAAGCGCGCCGTGCGCTGGTGGATGAGATGCTGGCAGCGGTAAATGCCACGGGTTTTGCGGACCAGCGTGCGGGCGAGCTCTCCGGTGGGCAGCAGCAGCGGATTTTGATTGCGCATGCGTTGATCCGCCGGCCGAAATTGCTGCTGCTGGACGAGCCGCTGGCGAATTTGGACATTCGGGCGGTGGCGGAGATTGTGGCGCTGCTGCAGCGTTTGGCGAAGGCGCAGAACATCACCGTGCTGGTGAGCGCGCATGACATGAATCCGCTGCTCGGCGTGATGGACCGGATTGTGTATCTGGCGAAGGGCCGCGCCGCCAGCGGCCCGGCGGAAGATGTGGTGCGGACCGAGGTGCTGAGCGCGCTGTATGGCTACCATATCGACGTAATCCGCGTGCATGGGCGGGTGCTGGTGATTGCCGCCGGGGCGGCCGATGAGCTGCCCTTGGTGCTGGATAAGCACCCGGTGCATGTTTCGGCGATTCCGTGAGTCGTCTCGGTATGGTTTTGGCACCTGGGTTCCTGAGCAGCGCGCCGGTGCATACGGCGCTGGTGATGAGTGCGAGTGCGGCAATCCTCTCCGGCGCGGTGGGGGTGTTTACCATTGTGCGCGGGCAGAGTTTTGCGGGCCATGCGCTGGCTGACGTGAGCAGCGCCGGCGGGGCGGCGGCGTTTTTGTTCGGGCTGCCGCCGCTGCTGGGGTTTTTGGGCCTGGCGGCGCTGGGGGCGGCAGTGCTGGAGCTGGCCGGGGTGCAGCGGGCGCGGGAGCGCGAGCTTGCCACCGGGATTTTTCTGGGCGCCGGGCTCGGGCTCACGGCGCTGCTGCTGTATTTGGACGTGACCACCACCAGCACCAGCGGGGCGGCGATTTCAGTCATGTTCGGCTCGATGTTCTCAATCCCCGCCAGCGCCATCCCGCTCGGTCTGGGGCTCAGCCTCGCGGCACTGGCGTTGCTCGGGCTGATCTACCGCCCGCTGCTGCTATGCTGCGTGGACCCGGACCTCGCGCGCAGCAACGGCGTTAACACAAGGCTGATCGGCCTGCTGCATTTGGCGCTGCTGGCACTCGCGGTCACGCTCTCCGCCATGACGATCGGCGCCATCCTCTCGACCGCTTTGCTGATCGGCCCGGCCGCGATCGCGCTGCGCCTCAGCCGCCGCCCCGGCCGCGCCATCGCCGCCGCCGCCGGCACCGGCACCGCGGCAAGCTGGGCCGGCATATGGCTCGCCTATGACAGCTATAACTGGACCCCAGGCCACGCCTGGCCGGTGAGTTTTTTCATCGTGACGCTGATTTTTGCGGGGTATGTGGCGAGTGCGATGACGTTGGGAAACGGCGAAGGAGGCGGTCGCTTTTTTAAAAAAAAGCGCCGCAAAAAACTTTTATTACGCGCGGCCTCGGGGGTGCCAGCTGCACCGCCCCAGAGGAACCAAAAGTTTTTTTGGTTCTTTTTTTTCAAAAAAAGAACCACTTGCTTCAGGCCTTTCTGAATGTTTTCGTCCTTCATGCTCAATGCCTGGTTTGCGGGCAGTATTGTTGCCGTTGTGGCCGGTGTGGTGGGTTATTTTGTGGTTTTGCGGGGGGCGACTTTTGCCGCGCATGCATTGCCGCTGGGGACGTTTCCGGGCGCGGCGGCGGCGGGATTTTTGGGAGTTAATCCGCTTTGGGGGCTGGTGGTGTTTGCCGGGCTGGGGGTGGCGGGGATTAGCCGGCTCGGCCGGCGGCAGCGGGCGGATGTGGCGACGGCGTTGACGTTGATTGCGCTGCTGGGGCTGGGGACGTTGTTTCTCTCATTATCCGGGCAGTATGCGGCGGGGGTTTATGGGCTGCTGTTTGGTGAGGTGCTGGGGGTGAGCCGGGCGGATTTGGTGCCGGTTGGCGGGCTGGGGCTGGTTTGCGTGGTTGTGACTCTGGCGTTGTACCGGCCGCTATTGTTAAGCGCGGTCTCGGCGGATTTGGCGGGGGCCGGTTACCGGCTGCCAGGCTGGCTGAATTTGGCGTTTTTGGGGCTGCTGGGCTTGGCGACGGCGATGGCGCTGCCGGTGGTGGGGGCGCTGCTGGTGTTCAGCCTGATGACGGGCCCGCCCGCCCTCGCGCGGGCGTTGACGGCGCGGCCGGTGATGGCGCTTGGGTTATCGGTCGCGCTGGCGCTGGCGACAATTTGGGCGGCGATTGCGCTGTCCTACCAAAGCAACTGGCCGGTGGGGTTTTTTGTGGGTTTGCTGGCGGCTGTGGGTTACGTGGCGGGGCGGGTTTGGCGGGTTGTGGCGGGGCGCGGCGCAACCGCGGCGGCGTACCGGTTTGGTTGATTTTGGGCACGGCATGGCCGAAATCGCGGTAATCGGCTAGGGCTAGCGCCATGAGCGCGCATGCCAACACACATCTTGCCGAGCGGCTGAGCGCCGCCGCCGCCGCCTGTGCGGCGAATGGCACCCAGCTCACCGCGTTGCGGCGGGAGGTGCTGGCGCTGATCCTGCAGGCCGGCACGCCGCTCACCGCGTACCAATTGCTCGACCTGTTGAAGCAGACCCGCACGGCCGCGGTGCCGCCGACGGTGTACCGGGCGCTGGATTTTTTAATCGCCAACCGGCTTGTGCATAAGCTCGAACGGCTGAACGCCTTCATCCCCTGCGCCGAGGCGGACCATACGCATCACGGCCATGTGGTGCAGTTTTTGATCTGCGGGCAGTGCGGCACGGTGGCGGAGATTGAGGATGCCGGGGTCGCCGCCGCACTCTCCCAGGCCGCCGCGGGGGCCGGGTTCTTGCCGCGCCACGCGATGGTGGAGCTGGAGGGGCTATGCGCGGCATGCCAGACGCTGGGGGCTCGAGCCGGATGACATTAGGTCGATCCATGTCATAGATCGACCTAATGTCATCGCGCTCTAAGGGCTAGGGCATAGCTGTATTCAGCAAGTGGTCGCTTTGTCTCGCAGAAAAGCTCCGCAAAAGATTTTTATGACTCTGGGGCGTTGCTGATTGGCCGCCCCACCGGCCCCACGCGCGATACCAACGGCGTGTTATCAAAACCTAACCTCGGATCGCGTTGATGATGCCGGAGAAATCAACACCGCCATTACCAGCCTCCACGAAGCGCCGGTAGATTTCGGCCGCGTGCGCGCCGAGCGGCGTTGTATCGCCGGCTGCCTCCTGCGAGAGGCTCAAATCCTTCAACATCAGCGCCGCGGCGAAGCCTGGCTTGTAGCCCTGGTTCGCGGGGCTGGCCGGCACCGGGCCAGGCACCGGGCAATAGGTGGTGAGCGACCAGCACTGGCCAGACGAGGTGGACGCCACATCGAACAAGGCCTGGTGGTCCAGGCCCAATTTTTCCGCCAGTACAAACGCCTCGCACACGCCGATCATCGAAATGCCGAGGATCATGTTGTTGCAGATTTTCGCCGCCTGCCCTGCCCCGGCGGCGCCGCAATGGACGATTTTTTTGCCCATGGCGGCCAGCACCGGCCCGGCCGCGGCAAAGGCCTCATCCGTCCCGCCCGCCATGAAGGTGAGCGTGCCGGCCGCCGCCCCGCCGACACCGCCGGAGACCGGCGCGTCCAGACTCTTCATGCGGGCGAGCCCCGCCGCCTCATGCGCCAAACGCGCGCTCGCGACATCGATCGTCGAACTGTCGATAAACAAACTCCCCGGCCGGGCGCTGCGCAAAATGCCGGAACGGTACAGCTCCAGCACCAGCTTGCCGTTCGGCAGCATGGTGATCACCACATCCGCCGCCCCCACCGCGGCGGTGGCGCTGGAGGCAATTTCCACCCCCGCCGCACGTGCCGCGTCATTTGCGGCTTGGATAACGTCAAACCCCGCCACGTGGTGACCAGCCTTGATGAGGTTAAGCGCCATCGGCAGGCCCATATTGCCGAGACCTAGAAACGCGATGTTGGACATTGGTTGTTTGCTCCCAAGAAAGCGGTCGCTTTTTTTAAAAAAAGCGACGCCAAAAAATTTTTGATTCCGCTGGGCTATAGCGGTCCAACCGGCACCGCCCCAGAGGACTCAAAAGTTTTTTGTTTCCCGCGTCCCGATGACTGAGCGTCGCGAAGTCTGAATCGGGCCGCAAAAAATAGGGTCAAAAAAAGAACCGCTTACTTGCCTAAAACCTGCCTTGAAATGATCATCCTCATGATTTCGTTAGTCCCCTCCAAGATCTGGTGCACGCGCAAATCGCGGACGATTTTTTCGATGCCGTAATCGGCGAGGTAGCCGTAGCCGCCGTGAAGTTGCAGGGCTTGGTTGGCGATCTCGAACCCGGCATCGGTGCCGAAGCGTTTGGCCATGGCGCAGAGCTTGGTTGCGTCCGGGGATTTCGCGTCGAGCGCTGAGGCGGCGCGCCAGAGCAGCAGGCGGGCGGCTTCGAGCTCGGTTGCCATGTCGGCGACGCGGAATTGCAGGGCCTGGAAATTGCCGATTTTTTGGCCGAAGGCCTGGCGCTCGCCGAGATAAATGACGGCTTTGTTAAGCGCGGTTTGGGCGCCGCCGAGCGAGGCGGCGGCAATGTTGAGGCGGCCGCCATCGAGCCCGGACATGGCGATTTTGAAGCCGGAGCCCTCCGGCCCCAGCATGGCGCTGGCGGGGATGCGGCAATCCTCGAAGATTACCTGCGCGGTGGGCTGGGCGTTCCAGCCCATTTTGTGCTCGTTCGAGCCGAAGGAGAGACCGGGCGTGCCTTTCTCGACCAGAAAGGCGGAGATGCCCCCTGCCCCGGCAGCACCGGTGCGGGCCATGACGAGGTAGAGATCTGACGCGCCGGCGCCGGAGATGAATTGCTTGGCGCCGTTCAGCAAATAGTCGTCACCCTCGCGCGTGGCGCGGGTGCGTAGAGCCGCGGCGTCCGATCCGGCGGCGGGCTCAGTCAGGCAGTAGCTGGAGAGCCATTCCATGATGCAGAGCTTGGGCAAATAAGCGGATTTTTGGGCGGCTGACCCATAAGTGTCGATCATGCCGGCGACCATGTTGTGGATCGAGATATAGGCGGCGATGGTGGGGCAGCCGGTGGCCAGAGCCTCGATGATCAAAGCCGCGTCCAGCCGGGAGAGGCCGGAGCCGCCATGGGATTCGGACACGTAAATGCCGGCCATGCCAAGTGCGGCAGCCTCGCGCATCGTCTCGACGGGGAAGAATTTCTCGCGGTCCCAGGTGACGGCGTAGGGTGAGAGTTTTGCCGCCGCGAAGCCTGAGGCCATCGCGGCGATGGCGCCCTGGTCCTCCGAAAGTGTGAAGGAAAGGCCTGTCAAGAAAGCGCTGCTTTTTCTGAAGCTTGCCGGACGGCCGGATTCAGACCTCGCTTGCGCCCGGTCATCGGGACGCAAGAAGCAAAAAGACTTTTATAACTCTGGGGCGTTGCCGGTGAAACCAGCGCTGCCCCAGAGTTAATAAAAGTTTTTTGGTTACTTTTTTTCAAAAAAGTAACCGCTTTCTTTGAACATTCACGCTCTAACCCATAGTCGGAATGACAAACTCCGCGCCGTCTTTGATGCCGGACGGCCAGCGCGACGTGACGGTTTTGGTTTTGGTATAAAAACGGATGGAATCAGGGCCGTGCTGGTTGAGGTCGCCGAAGCCCGAGCGTTTCCAGCCGCCGAAGGTGTGGTAGGCGATGGGCACGGGGATAGGGACGTTGACGCCGACCATGCCGACCTGCACGCGGGCGCAGAAATCGCGCGCGGCGTCGCCGTCGCGGGTGAAGATGGCGACGCCGTTGCCGTATTCGTGCTCGTTGGGGAGTTTCAGCGCGTCCTCGTAGTTGGCCGCGCGGACGACGGAGAGGACGGGGCCAAAGATTTCTTCCTTGTAGATGCGCATATCGGGGGTCACGTGGTCGAACAGGCAGCCGCCGATGAAGAAGCCGTCCTCGTAGCCCTGCATTTTGAAGCCGCGGCCGTCCACAGCCAGGGTCGCACCTTCCTGCACGCCGAGATCGACATAGGATTTCACGCGGTTGAGCGCCTGGCGGGTAACCAGCGGGCCGTAATCCGCGCCGGCGTCATTCGAGAGGCCGATTTTCAGCGCCTCGACCCGGGGGATGAGTTTTTCCATCAGGGTGTTGGCGGTACGCTCACCCACCGGCACGGCGACGGAGATGGCCATGCAACGCTCGCCGGCCGAACCGTAGCCGGCGCCGATCAGCGCGTCCACCGCCTGGTCCATGTCCGCGTCCGGCATGATGATCATGTGGTTCTTGGCGCCGCCGAAGCAATGCGCGCGCTTACCCTGGGAGGCGGCGGTGGTGTAGATGTAATTCGCAATGTCCGACGAGCCGACGAAGCCGATGCCGGAGACCCGGGGGTCGTAGAGCAGCGCGTCCACCGCTTCCTTGTCGCCGTTCACCACGTTGAAGATGCCGGGCGGGCCGCCGGCCTCGATAAACAATTCCGCCAAGCGCAGCGGGACCGAGGGGTCACGCTCGGAGGGTTTCAAGATGAAGGCGTTGCCGCAGGCGATGGCGGGGGCGGCTTTCCAAAGCGGGATCATCGCCGGGAAGTTGAACGGGGTGATGCCGGCGACCACGCCCAAAGGCTGGCGCATGGAGTACACGTCGATCCCCGTGCCGGCGGATTCTGAATACTCGCCCTTCAGCAGATGCGGGATGCCGATGGCGAATTCCAGCACCTCCAGCCCGCGCTGGATGTCCCCCTTGGCGTCCGGCACGGTTTTGCCGTGCTCCGAGGAAAGCAGGCGGGCGAGCGGCTCCATCTCGCGGTTGATCAGGTCCAGGAACTTCATCAGCACGCGGGCGCGGCGCTGCGGGTTGGTGGCGGCCCAGGCTGGTTGCGCCGCCTGCGCATTGGCGACGGCGGCCTCAATTTCGGTTTTCGAGGCGAGCGGCACATGGGCCTGCACGCCGCCGGTGTTGGGGTCGAACACATCAGCATGGCGGCCGGACTGGCCGGGGACATGCTTGCCTCCGATGAAATGCGTGAGCTGACGGACCATTTTTCTACTCCCAAGGCTTACAGTTGGGGTTTCTATAGGCGGGAAGGAAGGGGCAAGGAAGGGCCAAGCAAGCGCTTCTTTTTTTAAAAAAAGAAGCAAAAAACTTTTGATTGCTTTGGGCTATAGCGGTCCAACCAGCACCGCCCCGGCGGAATCAAAAGTCTTTTGGCGTCGCTTTTGTTCGAGACAAAGCGACCGCTTGGCTACACGTTGATGGCAGCACCGGCGTTTTTGGGGAGTCTGATATACCCGTAGGCGGAGGCGAGCGTGAGCAGGCCGGCGGCGGTGAAGGCGCAGCGGAAATCCAGCAAAGTGAAGCCGTGTGCGCCGGGGAAGAGATAGGCCGCGGCGCGCAGCGAGAGGGCGCCGAAGGCAATGCCCATGCCGATGGTCATTTGCTGGGCGACACTCCAGAGCGTGCTGGCGGGCCCTTTTTGGGCGGCCGAGACGTCCGCGTAGGCGAGGGTGGCCAGCGTGGTGAATTGCAGCGAGCGGGCGAGGCCGTAGGCGATGAGGGTGAGCAGGATGCAGGCGAGCGGGGTGCCTGGCACCAGCCAGCCGCAGGCGATGATAAAGAGCGCTGCGAGCAGGATGTTATTCACCGCGACGGGTCGGAAACCGAAGCGGTTGAGGATGAGGGTGGTAAAGGCCTTCATGCCGAGATTGCCGAGTGCCGCGGCCAGGAGAAACAGGCCGGAATGGAAGGCCGAGAGGCCGAAGCCGAGCTGGAAAAGCAAAGGGAGGAGGTAGGGCACGGCCTCGATCCCCGTGCGGCTGAGGGAGCCGGAGAGCACGGTGACGCCAAAGGTGGGGATTTTGAGGGCGGAGAGATCGAGCAGCGGGTGTTGCGCGCGGCGCAGGTGCCGGACGGCCAGGGCGCCGATGGCGAGGCCGGCGGTAAGGCAGGCGCCGGCAAGGGCCAAATTGGGGTTTTGCTGGCTCGCGGCCTCGGTCCCGTACAGCACCAGGATAAGGGCCGCACCGGTGAGGAAGAAGCCTGGCAGGTCGAAGCCGCGGCGGGTGGAGTCCCGCTGCTGGGGCACGTAGGCGCAGATGGCGGCAAAGCCGGCGAGGCCGAAGGGGACGTTGAGGAAGAAGATCCAGTGCCAGGAGAAATAGGTGGTGATGAAGCCGCCCACGGTGGGCCCGACCACGGGGGCGACGATGGCCGGCCAGGTGATGGTGGAGATGGCACGCAGGAGCTGCGATGTCTCGGTATTGCGTACCACGATCATCCGGCCGACCGGGACCATCATGGCGCCACCCACACCCTGCATTACGCGCGCGGCGGTGAAGGAGGTTATGCCGGTGGAGAGGCCGCAGGCGATGGAGGCCGCGGTGAAGATGAGGATGGCGCCGCCAAACACCGTGCGCGAGCCCAGCCGATCCGCCACCCAGCCGGAGATGGGGATGAAGACCGCGAGGGTGAGCATATAGGCTGTCATCCCGAGGCTCACCTCGTTCGGGCCGACATGGAAGGAGCGGGCCATTTGCGGCAGGGCGGTGGCGATGATGGTGGTGTCCAGATACTCCATGAAGAAGGTGGCCGCGACGATGTAGGGGAGGATTTTCGTGTTGGCGGACATGGGGTGGGGAGAGCCGGGAAAAATCAAGGCAAGTCAAGCGCTCGCTTTTTAACCATTTTGGGCGGCGCGCTTCAGACCTCGCTTCGCTCGGTCATCGGTACGCCAAGCGCCGCAAAAAAATTCTGAGTCCATTTATGCATTGCTGGCGGAACCGCTGTTACCCGGAGGACTCAAAAGTTTTTTTGCTTCTTTTTTTTCAAAAAAAGAAGCGCTTGCCTTCATAATTCCTTTGCCGTCTGGCGCAGCAGATTTTTTTGGATCTTGCCGGTGGAGGTTTTGGGAAGGTCCTGGAAGACAAATTTTTTGGGGATTTTGAAGCCGGCCATGTTGGCACGGCAGAAGGCGGTAATTTCGGCTTCCGTGAGGGTGGCGTTGTCTTTCAGGACCAGGAACGCGCAGGGGATTTCGCCCCATTTTTCGTCCGGTTTGGCGACCACGGCGGCTTCGCGGATGGCGGGGTGGCGGTAGAGCACTTCCTCGACTTCGAGTGAGGAGATGTTTTCGCCGCCGGAGATGATGATGTCTTTCGAGCGGTCTTTGATTTCGGTGTAGGAATCCGGGTGCAGCACGCCGAGATCGCCGGTGAGGAACCAGCCGCGGCGGAAGGCGGCCTCGGTCGCGGCGGGGTTTTTGAGGTAGCCTTTCATCACCACATTGCCGCGGATGGCGAGTTCGCCGATGGTTTTGCCGTCCGCCGGCACAACCGAGCCGTCATCGGCCAGGACGGTGATGTCTTCCTGGGTGATGTTGGGCACGCCCTGGCGGGACATTTTTTTGGCGCGCTCATCGACGCTAAGGGCCGGCCAATCGGGCTGGGGTTCGCAGGTGGTGGAGGGGCCGTAAACTTCGGTGAGGCCGTAGACGTGCTGCATGGTGAATCCGAGGCGTTCCATGCCGGCGATGATGGCGGTGGGGGGTGCGGCGCCGCCGGTCGCGGCCAGCACCGCGTGCGGCAGATTTTTGATTTGTTCGGGTGTGGCGTTGACCAGCATGTTGAGCACGATGGGGGCGCCGCAGAGATGGGTGACGTTATGAGCGAGGATTTTGTTGAAGATGGCGCCGGCCTCCACCTTGCGCAGGCAGACATGGGTGGCGCCGAGCGCGGTGACGGCCCAGGTGAAGGTCCAGCCCGAGCAGTGGAACATCGGCAGGGTCCAGAGATAGGCGGAGCCGGGGGTGAGCCCGACCTCCAGCGCGGCGCCGAGCGCGCCGAGATAGGCGCCGCGGTGGTGATAGACCACGCCTTTGGGGTTGCCGGTGGTGCCGGAGGTGTAGTTGAGCGCGATCGCGTCCCATTCATCCGCCGGGCCGGACCAGGGGGTGGGCTCGTGGGCGGCGAGCCAATCCTCGTATTCCGGGGCGCCGAGGGTGAGGCCCATGGGGGCGGCTTCGTCCGCGATTTCGACCAGATTTATCGGGCGGCCGAGGATTTTTAGGGCTTTTTGCGCGCGCGGGGCCCATTCACGGTCCACGATGAAGAATTTGGCCTCGGCGTGGTCGAGGATGAAGGCGATGGTCGCCGGGTCCAGCAGCGTGTTCATGGCGCAGAGCACGGCACCGGCCAGCGGCACGCCGTAATGCGCCTCCAGCGCCGCGGGGCCGTTGGGGGCGAGCACGGCCACGGCCTCCCCAGGCTGCACGCCGGCCGCGCGCAGGCCGGTGGCGAAGCGGCGGCAGCGTGTGGCGAATTGCGCGTAGGTCCAGCTTCGCTGGTGGTGGGTGACGGCGATTTTGTCCGGGAACACGCGGGCGGCGCGGCGCAGGAAGGAGAGCGGCGAGAGTGCCACGTGGTTGGCCGGGGTTTTTGGTAAATCCTGGGCGAAAATGCTCTCGGTCCCGGTGGCGGGCAAAATCTGGTCCATGGGCGTCGCTCCGCTGCCCGGCGTGGCGCCGGGTTTGTTATTTTGATGGTGAGGTGCATGTTTGCCTCCGGCACGGCTTCGTCAAGCGGTTGCTTCGGTTGCGCGGCGCGCGCGCAACCGTTATGAGCCAGTCTATAGAACGGGTGGTGTGAAGCCGCCCGAAACAAACATTAAACCAGCCTGGGCGTTCGAAACCCCGCCCGATTTTGTCGAAACGGAATATGATGACAGGCCAGTCCGGAACGGGCGCGACGCGGCGAAAGGGCACCGGGTTTCCCAAAGCGATCTACCTGCCGCGCATGATCGGGCTGGGGAGCTTGAGCCTCGGGATCGGCGCGGCGCTGCTGCAGCGCCATGCCGGCTGGTGGCTGTACGCGCTGCTGGTGGCGTTTGGCGCGGTGTGGCCGCAGGTGGCGTGTGCCTGGGCGGTGCGCAGCGAAAAGCCGGTGGCGGCGGAATACATCAATTTGCGGCTGGATGCGTTGTTTTGCGGTTTCTGGGCGGCGGCGATGGGCTTCAACGCGGTGCCAACCTTGTTGATGGGCACTGTGCTGCTGATGGACAACACCACCGTCGGCGGTCTCCGGCTGCTGTGGCACACCATCGGCGCCGCGGCATTTGGCATTTGCGCGGGGCTGCTGATCACCGGCACGCAAACCTGCCTGATCTCGGCTATGTATGTGCGGGTGGCGAGCCTGCCGTTTTTGCTGTTCTATCCGGTTGTCATCGGCGTGCTGATGTACCGCAACAGCATGCGGGTGCAGGCGGAAAAATCCAAATTGCGGGAGCGTACCGAGCGTGACGGGCTCTCCGGCCTGTATTCCCGGGATTTTTGGGAGAGCCGCCTGGCGGAGCGGTTCGAGCTCTGCCGGCGCGAGGGCAGGCCCGCCGCGCTGGTGGTGTTCGACATCGATCATTTCAAAGAGATCAATGACCAGTACGGGCATTTGCGCGGCGATGAGACGATCCGCGAGCTGGGGCAGGCGGTTTTGGCGCAACTGCGCGGCGGCGAGATCGCGGCGCGCATCGGCGGGGATGAGTTCGGCATATTGCTGCCGGGTGATGACGGCAGCGGGGCGGCGGCGATGGTGGCGCGGATTCAGGCGGCGCTGGCGGAACGGCGCTTCGCGCATGACGGTGTGAGCTATGCGCTCACCATGAGTTTTGGCGTCGCAGCGCTGGCGCCGGAGATGGCCTCGCCACGGGATTGGATGCATGGCGCGGATGAGGCGCTGTACGCCGCCAAGCGCGGCGGCCGCAATAAACTTGAGATTTTCGATACCACGAAGAAAACATCTTCGTGATATTACGGCGATATTACCGCGCCGAAAGACGGCAAGCCGCGGAAAAATGGCTTTAAAGCTGGGATCACGCCTGGAAGACTTAAGGATTTTGCAGTTAAAAACAGCGTCATCGCGATTGCCCGGCTGGTGCCCGCGTGCTTTAGGTCGGCTTTGGAGTGGCTGATCTCTAAGGGATTGCATGATTCGATCGATTTCGCGCGGCGCTGGCGGCTGGCTTTGGGTTCATCAGGCGGTTAGGTTGGGTATGCGCATCCGGATGCTGGCGGTGGCCGGGGTGCTGGCCGGGCTGTGCGCGGTACCAGCCGCCGCCGGCACGCTGACCGATCTCGGCTATGCCAACGGGCTGGTACTGCACGGCCCTGGCGCCAGCCAGACGGTGTATTTTCCGCTGCCGGCGGATGCGCAAGGGGCGACACTCTATCTGCGCTTCTCCGCCTCGGCGGCGCTGGACGGCCATTCCAGCGTGACGATCTCGGCCGATGGCGTGCCGCTGCAGACCATCATGGATTCCAGCACGGCTCTCGTGGCCGCGGTGACGATTCCGCCGCGCTTCACCTCCGGTGAGTTTTTGCAACTGAGTTTTACCGCCGACCAGACGATCGACGATGTCGATACCTGCTACGACAATGACGGGCCATCGAACTGGACCGATATCGCGCCGGATACCGACCTTGAGGCCTATAGCGTGGCGCGGCAGGGTGTGGGCGCGGTGTGGCGCGGGCTCGGCACGCCGCTCACCATCGCATTGCCGGCGGCGCCCAGGCTCACCGATATCGAGACCGCTTTGGTGCTCTCCACCGCGCTGGTCGAGCGCGGCATCGCACCGTTCTTCAGCGGCAATGCCCATACCGCGCAGATCGTGATCGACCCGCAGGCAGCACTGCAGACGGCGGCGAGCGTGGACGCCGGCGCGCAGATTTTTGTCCCCAGCGCCGCGGCGGCGCGCGCGCTCGTGGCGGGCGACGCGGCGCTGCGGATGGCCGCCGCCAGCGCCGCGACCGGGACATTCACGCCGGCTGGCGCAATCACGGGCGATCAGGTGACGCTCGGCGCGCTCGGCGTCGCCTCCAGCAATATCAGCGTCGGCCGGGAGGCGGTGATTAATCTCAATTTGCCGCTCGCCAAGCTGCCGGCGGGCCGGCATGTCGGGTCGATCACGCTCTACGGCCAAGGCTCGGCACTGCCGGTGGGCGAATCCGAGATCGTCTCGCTCGAAGTCGGCGGCAACGTGGTCTGGAGCCAGTCTTTCGCCAATAATGTCGCGCTGGATGGCATAAAAATCGATCTTCCGGACCAGTTGCTCAGCGCCGGTGCGAGCACATTGCTGCGCATCGTGCGGCTGGATGACGAGAAGGCCTGCTCCAAATTCACCCCGATCTCCTTCACCTTGCAAAACGACACGACACTGACGCTGACCGATGGCAACCCGGACCCGCAGCGCTTCGCGGCATTCACCGTCACCGGCGGCGCGCCGGTACCGGTGCTGACCGACCTGCCGCCGGGCAGTCTGGCGCCGGCGCTACCGCTGCTGGCGGAGCTGCTGGGCGCGGCCGGCGCCAACCCGCTGGCGCTGAGCGTGCAGGGCACCGCGGCGGCGCCCAGCGTGCCGTTCATTCTGGTCTCGCACCAGGCCGGCGGCATCGTCTCGGTCGCACCGGTGCCAAGCCCGAACACGAGCGTAACGATACCGCTGCCGAACGAGGACGGGACGCTGAACCTGCCCGAAGCGAACCGCTCGAGCGTGCTACAGCTTGTGCAGTCCGGCACCGGCACCGGCACGGTGGCGGGGCTCTGGCTGAGCCCGGGCGCGCCGGCGAGCCTCGCCAACGCCGCCTTGCCGGGGGATGGCAACCTCGCTCTGTATGATGGCGACACGGCGCCCGCGACCTACCTCACCTTGCTGCACGACGCGCAATATGTGCCGCGCGGCACCGGCATCATCGCCGAGATTAAGGATAATTGGTTGAACGAGATGTTCGGTGTGTTCTGGCTCGGGGTCACCGTGCTGGTCGTGGTTATATTTGTGCGCCGGCGGAGGGCAGAAAAATGAAGGCAAGATTTGCGTTGGCGCTGATGAGCGGGCTGGCGACCCCGGCGGCCGCGCTGGCCGGTGCCTGGCCGGAGCCGCAGGGCCGAACGCTGGTGATCAACACGCTCAGCTACTACCAGGTGGCGGTGCAGGGCTATAACCAGTTCGGCAAACCGACCGGCAAGGGTGTGTACCGGCAAACCGAGTTTGCCCCCTATATCGAATACGGGCTGACTCCCACGCTCACGCTCGGCTTCCAGCCGCGGGTGCAGGCGATCAGCCAGAGCGGCCTGCCCAATACCGGCCATTCTTTCGGCCTGGTGCAGGCCAATGTGCTGCTGCGCGACACGCTCTATGAGGACGATACCAACGTGATCTCGCTGCAAGGCCAGATCGGCATTCCCGGCAACGCGACCTCGGGCCCGCCGCAACTCGCGCAGTCTAACGCCGAATACGAGGCAAGGCTGCTCTATGGCCATAATCTCACTTTGCCGGGCGGCCTCGCCGGCTTCATCGATATCGAGCCCGCCTACCGGTTTGAGGAGAACGGCAGCGCCAACCAATTCCGCGGCGACGTGACGCTGGGGGTCAAGCCGGACAGCGACTGGCTGCTGCTGGCACAGAGTTTCAACACCATCAGCAACGGGCACGCGCAGCCGGGCGAGACCGACTATAACCTCTACCGGGTCGAAGTCTCAGCGGTGCGCAATCTCAACCAAACGGTCGCCGTGCAGTTTGGCGCCTGGCACGATGCGGGGGGGAAGAATATCTCGCTCGGTAATGCCGGCGTGGTGGCACTTTGGTTGAGGTTTTAGGGATGGGAGGCAGGAAGCGGTCGCTTTTTAAAAAAAGCTCCGCAAAAATTTTTGATTCCGCTGGGCTTCGGGGGTTCCACGCGCAAAGCCTTAGCTGCTTTTGTTCCAAAAAAGCCGTGCTTGCTTAGCCCATGAACGAAGCGGTCTTCCCTCCCCTCACCCTCCAAACCGCGCAGGCTTTGCGCGATGCGGGGCGGTTTACCGATGAGCAGATGAACGCCGCTTTTGCCGACGCGGCGCAGTGGCGCAGCCCGCTGCCGGATGTGCTCTCCGCGCTCTATAACATTTCCGGCCGCGTTTGGGCGATGACCTATGCCGGCGTGGCGGGGCTCGCCTATGCGGATTTGATCGTGCAGCCGCCGGACAAGGATCTGCTGGATGAAAAATACCGCGATTTATATTTGCGGCATGTTTTCATCCCCTGGCGGCGCGAGGCGGATGGGATAATCACGGTGGCGGCGCGCGACCCGGAGGATCCGGAGATTGCGCGCGTGATTAAGCTGCAATATCCGGGCTGCCCGTATGCCTGCGCGGTGACGGGCAAGTTTGATCTGATCTGGTCTGTGCAGAAGATTTTCGACACCGGGTTGAGCGAGGATGCGCGCGAGGCGTTATTCAACCGTGACCCGCAGCTCTCCGCGAAAACCACCGCGTCGAAGGGCCAGATGTATTTTTTATGGGGGCTGATCATTGCGCTGGTGCTCGGGCTGCAATTCGCCCACCGGCCGACCTTGCTGATTTTATCGGGCACGATTTCATCGCTCTATGTCGGGCTGTTTTTATTCCGCAGCGTGCTGACGGTGATCGGCAGCGGCCGCAAGGTCGATCTCTCGGTCGGGCGGGCGGAGATTCTGGCGCTGCAGGATGCGGATTTGCCGGTGTTTACCGTGCTGGTGCCGATGTATCATGAGGCCGAGGTGCTGCCGATCCTGGTATCCTCGATCCGCCAGATGGATTATCCGCGCTCCAAGCTGGATGTGAAGCTGGTGTTGGAGGCCGCCGATACCGAGACGATCGACGCCGCCAAGGCGCTGGGGGCGGAGGATATTTTTGAGATCATCCGGGTGCCGAACAGCCAGCCGAAGACCAAGCCGAAAGCCTGCAACTACGCGCTGCGCTTCGCCCGCGGCGATTATACCGTCGTGTTCGACGCCGAGGATATCCCCGAGCCGGACCAGTTGAAAAAAGTGGTGGCGCTGTTCCGCGCCTCGCCGCCCAATGTGGCGTGCATTCAGGCGCGGCTGAATTATTTCAACCGCGACGATAATTTCCTCACCCGCATGTTCACGCTCGAATACAGCCATTGGTTCGACTATCTGCTGCCGGGGCTGCATCTGCTGAACATCCCAATTCCGCTCGGCGGCACGTCCAACCATTTCCGCACCGATGTGCTGATCAAGCTCGGCGCCTGGGACCCGTATAACGTGACCGAGGATGCCGATCTCGGCGTGCGGCTGACCCAGGCGGGCTACCGCGTGGCGGTGGTGAATTCCACCACGTTCGAGGAAGCCAACGGGGTTTTGAAGAGCTGGATCAACCAGCGCAGCCGCTGGATCAAGGGCTATATGCAGACCTGGCTGGTACATATGCGCCACCCGGTTCAGCTCTACCGGCGGCTGGGGCCGATCGGCTTTATCGGGTTTCAGTTATTTGTCGGCTTCCCGCCCTTCACTGCGCTGATCAACCCGCTGCTCTGGGGGCTCTCGCTGGTCGCTCTGTGCTTCGGGCCGGACAAGGTCGCCGCGTTGTTCCCGCCTTTCGTGCTGTCGCTGGCATTGTTCGATCTGCTGATCGGCAATGCGATGTATGTGTATTTCAACATCGTCGCCGCCTCCAAGCGGCGCTGGTACCATCTGGTGCCCTGGGGGCTGCTGGCCCCCGGCTATTGGGTGCTGCACTCGGTGGCGGCGTATAAGGCGCTCTCGCAGCTCATCACCAACCCGCATTATTGGGAAAAAACCCAGCACGGCACCTCCGCCAAGACCAGGGAGAAGGTTGCGGCGATCACCAGCAGCGAAACCGCGTGAGCGAAGCGCTCGACGATCTGCCGGCGGTGGCGGCGTCGCGCGGGCTGCATGTTACCCGCCCGGTGGTCAGCCGCGGCTGGCGCGCCGGTATCATCATGGGGTTCGCCAGCTTTATTTTGTTCACGCTCGGTGGGCACCGCCTGGCGGAGCATGATTATACGCCGCTCAGCGTGCTGACGGTGTGGGACACCACGAGGTTTTTCCCCGCGATCGGCGGGCAATGGGCGCAGGTCGGGCTGGTCTGGCTGATCAAGCAAATCCCCGGCAGCTCGGTCGCTACGCTCTCGGTGGTCACCGTGCTCAGCGCCTCCGTCGTGCAGGGCTTTGTGACGCATGATTTGGTCAAGCGCGGCTGGACTCCGCTGCAAGCCGGGCTGATGGTCGGGCTGACCGCGATGCACCCGGTGATGCTGTTCATCGCCACCGATGGCTCACCGCTGCTGATGTATTGCATCCTGGTCAGCGTATTGATCATCGCGCTCGACCGGCTGGAGGCGATCGGCGATACGCAGTCATTGATCCTGCTGGGGCTGGTGATCGCCGCGTTGCTGGTGAGCTGGCCCAATGCGCTGTTTTTCGTGTTGCCGTTTATCGTGCTGCTGCCCTGGGCGTTCCGGGATTTGCGCAATTATAACAGCGCCACCGCCTTGTTCGTGATCTCGCTGGCGCCGGGTTTCATCGTGCTCAGCGCGGTGGCGCTGGGCAGCAGCGTTTTTGATGTGCCGTTCCGCGACCTCCTGATCGTCTGGGGATCACCGCTGCACGGCGCGGATGTCTCGGTGGTGCAGGCCTCAACCTGGCTGCCCAGCTATGGCGGGCATTTCTTCGCGGCGTTTCTTGAGCTTGCGCTGCTCTGCAGCCTGCTGATGCCGCGCTGCCTGGTGATCCTGGTGCGCTTCGTGTTCGACCGCAGCGAGCGGGTGCGGCCGGTGACGGGCCTGGCGGCGCTGATCCTGCCGCCGCTGATGGGCGCGCTGGCCACCTTCTACTGGCAGATCGCCTCGCCCTGGATCGTGATCGCGCTGTCGTTGTTCACCGTCACCGCCTGGGCTGCCACCGTGAATTTCCGCAACTGGGAACGCTGGCTGCTGGTGCTGAGCGTGGCCGTCGGGCTGACCGCGGCCTGGCTGTCGCCATTGTTATGGAGCTCGCCTGAGGAGGCGCTGTGGCGGCAGTTGATGGTGGGCATATAGCAAGCGCTCGCTTTGTCTTGCAGAAAAGCGCCGCAAAAGACATTTATTGACGCTGCGGCGGTGGTGGTGGCGCGGCGGTAAACCAAAGGAATCAAAAATTTTTTGCGGAGCTTTTTTTAAAAAGCGACCACTTACTTGCCTCTCGCTGCGGCTACGGCGAGAAGGCGGGTTATGGGTGCCGTCCTCAATGCCGTGCTGCCGATTTTTGCGGTCATTCTCACCGGCTATGTGTGCGCGCGGCGCGGCGTGCTGGGGCCGGCGGCGACGGATGCGCTCAACCGCTTTGTGGTGTGGCTGGGGCTGCCGGCATTGCTGTTCCAGGCAATGGCGCGGATCAGCTGGGTGCAGCTCGACCATCCGGGGTTTTTGGCGGCGTTCACCGGGGGAATGATGGCGACGTTTGCGCTGTCCTTTCTGCTGGGGCGGGGGCGCGGGCAGCGGCTGGCGGACCTCAGCATCGAGGGGCTGGACGCCGCCTATTCCAATACCGGGTTCATCGGGATTCCGCTTTGTTTGGCGGCCTTCGGACCGGCGGCTTTGGTGCCGGCGGTGATTGCGACGATTCTGACCGCCTGTGTGCTGTTTGCGGGGGCGATCGTGCTGATCGAGACCGATCTGGGCGGGCAGACGCGCCTGGCCGCCACGCTGGCCAAGGTTTTGGGCTCGCTGGCGCGCAACCCGCTGCTGGTGGCCCCCGTGCTGGGCGGCGTGGCGGCGTGCCTGCCTTACCCCCTGCCCGCCCCGATCTGGCGCTTCACCGGGCTTTTGGGCGATGCGGCGAGCCCCTGCGCGCTGGTGACGATCGGGCTGTTTTTGGCGCAATCCGAGGCAGCCGGGGCGCATGCGGTGATTTTGCGGCTGGTGGGGCTGAAGCTGGTGGTGCAGCCGGCAATCACCTGGGTGCTGGCGTTCCGGATCTTCGACATGCCGCTGCTCTGGGCGCATGCGGCACTGCTGCTGAGCGCCTTGCCGATCGGCACCGGGCCCTTCATGCTGGCGAAACTTTATGACCGGGAGGCAGCACTCACCTCCCGGGCGATTTTGGTCTCGACCGTGGCGTCGCTGGTGAGCGTCTCGGCGCTAATTGCGTGGATGGGATGATGGATGTGCAGACGCGCCTGGCGGGCGTGACAACCGCGACATTGACGACCGTGCTGCTGAAGAAGGGGCTGCGCAATGTGTGGCTGCGGGGTGCCATGCCGTTGCGGCCGGGCCAGGCCCGGGTGGTGGGGCCGGCCTTTACGCTGCGCTTTGTGCCGGCACGGGAGGACCTCGCGACCCCGGCGTCCTGGGCTTCGCCGGTCTCCACCCGGGCGGCGATTGAGGCGATGCCGGCGGGATGCGTCGCGGTGGTGGACGCGATGGGCGTGCGCGATGCCGGGATTTTCGGCGATATTCTGTGCGAACGCATGGCGCGGCGCCAAGTGGCGGCGCTGGTGAGCGACGGCGCGGTGCGGGACGTGGCGGGCGTGCTGGAGACCAGTCTGCCGGTATGGTGCGCGGGTGCGGCGGCGCCGCCCTCGGTCGCGGG
>Ga0116230_10001200_pt1 | contig 24258 bp, 20 predicted proteins | sample S1TSphfallax_3_FD_88678 | JGI IMG/M metagenome (GOLD analysis project Ga0116230, IMG submission 88678) | Host-associated microbial communities from peat moss isolated from Minnesota, USA - S1T2_Fd - Sphagnum fallax MG | ecosystem: Host-associated > Plants > Peat moss > Unclassified | place... | reverse complement strand
TGGCGCGCGTCCAGGACGACATCTGGTAGATGAAGTTGAACGGCAGCAATATGATTTCCGGTGGAATGACCGGGCAGGCTTTGCGCGGGAACAAGCCAAATAGAGCAAGATTGACGCGGACGTAGCTGTTAGCGGCCTGCAAGCCGCCGAGTTCCAGAATGCGGGCGCGCAGGCGCTTCATTCGCGCGTCTTCCGCAGACACACCAGAGACTTTCAGCGCGAAATAAGCCTTAATGGATGCACTGATTTCCGACGGGCCGTTCAAGTAAATGTTAAACCCGCCGTCGGGAAGCTGGCGGCTCAGGATGGAGGCGACGGCGCGCTGGATGCGATCTTTGGATGGCGGGTTCCAAACGCCGTTGACGGGCGGATGGAGCCATAATTCCATCATGATGTAGTCGGATTCGAGCGTGGAATCAGCCCGTAAGTCAGCCCACCAGAATCCATCGGCCGTTTGGCGGCGCAAGAGCGATGTGGACGCCCTTTGAATGGCCTGATCGGTGGCCTGATTCAATGAATCCGATATTTGGAGACTCGACTTCATCGTCTATGTAAGATTCGACTATCCTGCAGTACCCGAAGTTTCTACGAAGTTCGAACGGTGTAAAGCCGAGGCGTAAAGCTCTCCAGATCAGACGGCAGCGTGAAGCGCACGTCTTCCTCTTTGATTTCGGCTTCTTCGAGATCGGAGTAGCCCTTCGATTTTAAGTAGGCGATCAGCTCTTCCACCAGATGTTCCGGGGCCGATGCGCCAGCGGTGACGGCGACGGTGTCGACGTTCATCAGCATGGCGGGCTGCACTTCGCTGGAATCGTCGAGCAGGTACGCAGGAACGCCGGATTTTTCGCAGACTTCCACCAGTCGGCGCGAATTAGAACTGTTCTGGGAGCCGACGACGAGAAGCGCCTGACACATGGGCGCGACGGCTTTAACGGCCAACTGGCGGTTTTCGGTGGCGTAGCAGATGTCTTGCGTTTTTGGGCCGATGATTTTGGGATAGCGCTCCATCAGACGGCGCACGATGTCCTGGGTTTCGTCGAGCGAAAGCGTGGTTTGCGTTAGGTACGCCATACGTTCGGGGTTGGCGATTTCCAGATGATCGACGTCGTTTACGTCGCTGACCAGAATGGTGTTTTCGGGCGCTTCGCCGAGGGTGCCGATGACTTCGTCGTGGTCGCGGTGGCCGATCAGGATGATGGTGTAGCCCTGTTTGGCGTAGCGCACGGCTTCGAGATGAACTTTGGTGACCAGCGGGCAGGTGGCGTCGATGACCTGGAGTTTGCGTTCCTTGGCTTCGGCGCGAACGGCGGGGGAAACGCCGTGGGCGCTGAAAATGACGCGTGCGCCTTCGGGGACTTCGGCGAGTTCTTCGACGAAAATGGCTCCGGCCGCGCGCAGTTCTTCGACCACATGGCGATTATGGACGATTTCCTTGCGAACGTAGATGGGCGCGCCATACAGATCGAGCGCGATTTTGACCACGTCGATGGCGCGGACAACGCCGGCGCAGAAGCCGCGGGGCTTTAAGAGGATGATTTTCTTGCGTTTACCCCCCGTTGCTTCGGTACCAGACGGATTGATTATGGAAGGCTCGGAGGCGTATTCGACGCTGGCAGGAGGCATAGGGGAATTCGTCTTAAGTATAACAAGGATTTATTCGTGGAATGTTCACAATAGGTGCGGATGGACGTAAGTTCAGATCCTATTGGAGTAAGAATTAAACTACCTCCGTCCGCATTTTGTGAGGAGTTTTTCGGCGTTTAGGGCGCCGGCGGGGGTGTCTTCGTGTTTGAAGATGACGTAGGTGGGGCGGCTGTTTGGCAGGTATTGGGGCAGTTCGGATTCGGCGTATTCGGGTTTGCGCAGGCGGAAGTAGACGAAATCCGCGGTGAGGACGGGCGGGGTTTCTAGCTTTTCGCTTTCAGCAAGACAGAGGGCGATGTTGTGGTCAGTGAGGACTTTATAGATTTCATCGCTGAACCAGGTGGCGTTGCGGAATTCAAAGGCGGCCTTTCCGGCGCACGGCAGAAGGCGGACGAAATTGGTGAGCAGCACGGGATCGGCGGCCAGGTTGGGCGGAAGCTGAAAGAGGATGGGGCCGAGGCGGTTGGCGGCGCGCAGAGGTTCGAGAGATTGCAGAAAATAGCGGGTGAAGTCTTCGGCATCTTTCAGCTTGAGCGAATGAGTGATTTTCATGTGCGCTTTGGGCAGAAAGGTGAAGCCGTCGGGCGTGGCGGCCAGCCATTTTTCAAAGGTTGTGGCTGCGGCGATGCGGCGGTAGGTGTAGTTGATTTCGACCGCGTTCAGGCGCGTGGCGTAATAGTGGAGGAACTGGCTGGCGGGCAGTTTGGCCGGGTAGAAATCGGGCTTCCACGTGTCGTAGGCGAAACCGGAGGTGCCGGCGAAGAGCGGGTGATCAGACAAAGATTAGAGACCTGAGAACCAATCGTAGCCGTTTTCGGCCCAATAGTCAGCAGGGCGCTTATCGGTGAGGCGGATGGTGCCGATGCGCTTGATGTTCTTGATGCCGTATTTGACGGGGATGACCAGACGCAAGGGAGCGCCGTGTTCGGAGGTGAGCGGCTGGTTGTTTATTTCCCAGGCGAGCAGGGTTTGCGGGTGAATGGCGCTTTTCATGTCGAGACCGACGTAATATTCTTCGTCCGGCGTGGCCATATAGACGTAACCAGGAAGGGCGTGGCCGGATGGCAGGTATTTGCCCAGAAAATCGGCGAAGCGGACGCCGGTCCATTGGGTGATGACGTTCCAGCCTTCGATGCAGCAGAAGTTGGTGATCATCTTGTGCGTGGGCAGCGATTGGACATCGCCGATTTGGAGAGTAAGGGGCGAGACGCCAGCGCCGGGATCGAAGGTGAGTTTCCAGGTTTTGAGTTCGTCGTCGTCATCCAGGCCGTAGCCGCCATTGGCTTTCAGAAAGCCGATCTGACCGGGCTGATAGGTACGTGCGAGACGGGAATCGCTAAGGTAGGCCTCGGAGATGTGGCCGTTGGCGTTGAGGACGGCGCGTTCCTGCCAGGTGCGGCCACCGATTTCGCCGCCGCTGGTGAGCCATTTGTAGCCTCCGATGCCTGCGGCGGCGGCAATGCCTCCGGCCAGAAAACCGCGGCGGGTGAGGCGCTTTAATTTTTGCCGCGCTTCTTGTTCAGGGAGGGTGATGGTGCGCGGGTTAGTCATGCTGAGTCACGACCTCGTAGCCAATGACCATGCTTCGGAAATTGTTCCAGCCGGCGAGGACGACCTGCTGAATGTGGATGACGAAGAAGCCGACGTAGCCGAGCGTCAGCAGGAAGTGAACCAGGCGCGCCCCGGCGTAACCGCCGAACAGGAAGGCCAGCCAGCCCATCTGGACGGGTTTGTAGATGGCGAGTCCGGTGAGAAAGGAGCCAACGCCCATGAGAATAATTCCGGTGTAGGCGATTTGCTGGGCGGCGTTGTACTTGTCCTGCGGAGGAGCGTCTTTGCGTAGGTGAAGATCATGCAGCAGGACTTGGCAGGCATCGCGGAAGGCTTTGGGTGAGCGGGGCACCAGCATGCGCCATTCGCCGGAGATGAGCGTATAGGAGACATACAGGATTCCATTGGTGATGAACAGCCACATGAAAACGAAGTGGAGGGCCATGCCTTCGGCCAGATGGAATTTGATGTTCAGCAGGTTGATGAACCAATCGGGGAAAAAGTGGAAGCTGCCGATGTGATACGGCGAGTAGGCCCAATAGATGAGAAGGCCGCTCCAGATCATGAGCGAGAGGAGCGGGAAATTGACCCAGTGGAACCAGCGGATGGCCAGAAGGTGTTTCAGGCGGAGAGTCTGCGTGGAGTCGTCCATAATTTCTTCTCTTTCCTGGATAGAGGTTCGTTTGATTGTAATGGAAAGTTACTCTTCCGTGTCCATAATTGTGGGTTCCAAGGATGATAGTCTGAGACGGATGCGTGCACTGAGAGTAGTCGGCTTCACAGCGGGTGCTTTGGTGGGCGGAGTGTCGGCGGCAGCGGCGTACGGAAGTGTGGCCAAGTCTTCGCAACTTTTTGGCCCATCGGTATTTCGGGGGCCCGGGACAAGGAAGTCGATTGCGCTGACTTTTGACGACGGGCCGAGCGAAGGGACGCCGGAGTTGCTGGAGTATCTGGACACGGAAGGCGTGAAGGCAACGTTTTTCCAGTGCGGGATGAATGTGAGGCGGCTGCCGCATATTGCCGGGGATGTGGCGGCGGCGGGGCATCAGATTGGGAACCACACGTATTCGCACCGGCACTTGCCGTTCAAGACTCGCGAGTTCATTGAGCGGGAGTTTACCGACACCCAGCAGATTATTCAGGAAGAGACGGGCGTGACGCCGATGGTGTTGCGCGCTCCGTATGGATACCGCTGGCTGGGGATGCGCGAAGTGCAGGAGCGGCTGGTTCTGCTGGATGTGATGTGGACGGTGATTGGGCATGACTGGCGGCTGCCGGCGGCGCAGATTGCGGAGCTGGTTTTGCGGAAGGCCGGGCCGGGCGGGATTATCTGTTTGCATGACGGGCGCGCGGTGGAAGCGAAGCCGGATGTTTCGGAGACGATTAAGGCGGTGAGGGAGATTGTGCCCCGGTTGCAGGATGCGGGGTATGGGTTTGAGACGGTGGCGGATGTTTTGGCGGATTGATGGGCGTTACGGAACGAACGGTTGGACCGCAGAGCGGAAGATCCGCCCCCACTAAAACTGGCAGGAGAAGACTGGCCACGCCCCTCTAAATGCTGGCAAGATAGCCAGTTTGCATAAAGTTGAAGAATTCCGCATGGCGGGGATACTATTTAGGTGATGACAACTGTGCAAGAACCGACGGACATTACTCCACTTACTAAGCTGCCGGCCTGGAAAGCGCTGGAAGAGCATTATGCAAAGGTTCGAGATTTGCATCTTCGGCAACTGTTCGCCGAGGATGCAAAGCGCGGGGACGTTTTCAAATTAGAAGCCCTGGGGCTCTATTTTGATTATTCGAAACACCGGATTACTTCCGAGACGGTTGAACTGCTGCTGGCGCTAGCGGAACAATCGGGATTGCGGCAGCATATTGACGCGATGTTTCGCGGGGACAAGATTAATTCGACCGAGCAGCGATCCGTGCTGCATGTGGCGCTGCGCGCCGCGAAGGGCGAGCAGTTCTTTTCGGACGGCGTGGATGTGGTTCCCGAGGTTCACGCGGTTCTGGAGAAGATGGCCGGGTTTGCGCGGCAGGTGCGCAGCGGTGAGTGGAAGGGGCACACGGGCAAGCGCATAAAGAATGTCATCAGCATTGGGATTGGCGGTTCCGACCTGGGACCCGTGATGGCGTATGAGGCGCTGAAACATTACAGCCAGCGCGATATTACATTTCAGTTTGTTTCGAATGTGGATGGCACGGACTTTGTGGAAGCGACGCAAGGGCTCAGCGCGGAGGAGACGCTGTTCATCATCTGCTCCAAGACCTTTACGACCCAGGAGACGATGACGAACGGGCAGTCGGCACGGGCGTGGGCGCTGGAACAGTTGAAGGATGATAAGGCGGTTGCCAAACACTTTGTGGCCGTTTCCACCAATACGGCTAAGGTGACGGAGTTTGGTATTGACAGCGCCAACATGTTCGGGTTCTGGGACTGGGTTGGCGGGCGTTATTCAATGGACTCGGCCATTGGGCTTTCGACGATGATCGCGATTGGGCCTGAGCAGTTTGGAGAGATGCTGGCGGGCTTTCATGCGATGGATGAGCACTTCCGCACGGCACCGTTCGCGGAGAATCTCCCGGTACTGATGGGGCTTCTGGGGGTCTGGTACAACACGTTTTTTGACGCACAGACGGTGGCCGTTCTGCCGTATGAGCAGTATCTGAAGCGCTTTCCGGCTTATCTGCAGCAGCTGACCATGGAGAGCAACGGGAAGCAAGTGACGCTGGATGGGAAGCGAGTGAGTTATCAGACGGGGCCCATTTATTGGGGCGAGCCAGGGACGAACGGACAGCACTCTTTTTACCAACTAATTCATCAGGGGACCAAGCTGATTCCCTGCGATTTCATCGGTTTCTTGCAGACGCTGAATCCGCTGGGGAATCATCATCAGTTATTGATGGCGAATGTATTCGCGCAGGCGGAGGCTTTGGCGTTCGGAAAGACTCCGGAAGAGGTGAGAGCGGAAGGCACGGCGGAGCGGCTGGTGGCGCACCGCACGTTTGAAGGGAACCGGCCTTCGACGGTGATTCTGGCTGAGAAGCTGACGCCCGAGATTTTGGGTAAATTGATTGCGCTTTATGAACACAGCGTTTTCACCCAGGGCACGATCTGGCAGATTGATTCGTTTGACCAGTGGGGTGTAGAGCTGGGCAAGGCGCTGGCGAACCGGATTGTTCCGGAACTGTCCGGGAACGCGGAGCTTAAGCATGACAGTTCGACGAATGCGCTGATCAGCAAGTACCGGGGAGCTAAAGTTTAGTTACTGGGTCTTGATACTGGTGAGAAACTCCACGATACTCATCAGCTCACTTGAGCTATACGTTTTGGAGTTATCGGCATGGACGTTCAGAGACGGACAAGGCTTGCTATCCAGAAGTGATTTCTTCTCGATGGTGCGCAGCACCGGCGGGCCCGCGCCTCCGAGATCATAAATTCTTAGCGAGTCATGATCGTCACCCGCTTTGACACCGCAAAACTCTTCCCCGTCCTGGAGATGAACCTGGATGTTATTCTCACTTACCGGCTGGGATTGAATTTGTTTCAGCAAAGTCTGTGCTGAGAGGGCGCGCAGGCTTTTGAACCGCGGAGCAACAGGAGAACCGGCATCGGAGATGCGATGACAAACGCCGCAGTTTTTGTCTCGCGGCAGGTCGAAAAACAGAGCTTTCCCTGGCATGTCTAACACCACGGACGGCGCGGGCGTTGTCTTGCTTGCCGACTCCGGCTCTTCGCGCGAAATGGTGAAGATGTAACTGATGACGGCGGCAATTTTGTCCTCGGATAGTTTGCCTTGCCAGGCGGGCATACCGGAGCCGGGTATCCCCTGCTCAATCGTTTTGTAGAGATAACTCCTGGACCAGACGCGGTCTCGTAACCGGGGTCCCTTGCCGGCGCGGCCATCCACTCCATGGCAATAGCCAACCGAGCAGCTTGTCTCGAAAACTTTTTTCCCTTCGGATGACTGTGCGTGAAGAGTATTAAGACAGATAAGCAAGATGAGATGTTTCATTGTCATCACTCTGGAAGGGCGAACACAAACAGCGTGGCGCCAGATGGAAAATCCTCGGTTTCCGGCCAGATCTGGGGCAACGCCCCGGCCGCGGCCGATCCCCAGCCGGAAGGAACGGCCACATACTGGCGGCCTCCGACGCTATAAGTGATGGGCGAACCTCTATGACCCGAGCCGGTGGAAAAACTCCAGAGCTTCTCACCGGTCAGCGCATTGAGCGCGAAGAAATGACCTTCTGGATCGCCCGAGAAAATCAGGTTGCCCGCGGTGGCCAGAGTGGAAGCCAGCAGCGGATATTTGGAACGATAAGACCATTGCCGTTTGCCGCTCACCGGATCAAAGGCATCCAGATGGCCGCCCGCTTCGGAGTTGGGAGGCCGCTTCATCTCGAACCCTCCTCCGAATGACATGGTGCCGGGAACGGCGGGTTCGTCGCGCGGCGTGATCAAGTCGCAATATTCAATCACCGGACTATAAAAAAAGCCTGTCCTGGGACTGTAAGAGCCATGGTTCCAACTGCGGCTGCCGCTGACACTGGGGCAGACCAGGGTGGGCTTATCCTTTACGGGTTCGCTTCGTCCCAGCAGGTGTCCGTGCTCATCAATGCCGCTGGCCCAGGACACGTTCTCGCCAAACTTCCAGCCCGAGATGAACTGTCCCGTGACACGGTCCAGCACCCAGGTGAAGCCGCCCTTATTCGGATGCAACAGCAATTTGCGGGTGACACCGTTAATGACCTTGTCTATCAGAACGCACTCATACGCGCTGTCCCAGTCCCAGACATCATGCGGGATCTCCTGATAATGCCACTTCAGCTCGCCGGTGTCGGCATCCAGCGCCACCACGCAATCGGTGTAGAGGTTTGATCCCGCGCGCGAACCGCCATAGAGGTCGGCGGCGGGATTGCCCACGCCCCAATAGACCAGATTCAATTCCGGGTCAAACGAGCCGGTGAGCCAGGTGGCTCCGCCGCCTGTTTTCCAACTCCCCAGTTGCCAGGTATCGTTGCCTGGCTCGTTCGGGCCGGGGATGGTCCAGAAACGCCAGGCACGACGGCCGGTTTTGGTGAAGAAGGCATTGATGTAGCCGCGGTGCGCGGAGTCGCCCCCGGTCACACCCACCAGCACCTTGTCTTTCACCACCAGCGGCGCTCCGGTGATATTGCAGCCGCATTCCTTCGCATCTTCAATGTTCACGTTCCAGACTTCTTTGCCGGTGTGAATATCCAGCGCCACCAGGTGATTGTCCAGCGTGCCCATGAAGACCAATCCCTGCCCCAGGGCCACGCCTCGGTTCACGGGCCCATAATCCTGCCCTACCGTTTTCGGCAGCGCGTAATAGTAATGCCAGAGTTCCTCACCGGTGGCCGCGTTGATGGCGAACACGCGGTTGCCGGGCGAGGTGATGTACATGACGCCGCCGGCCACCAGCGGCGTGCAGGAAAAGCCGCCCTCTGATTTTCCAGTTTGAAAAGCCCAGACCGGTGTCAGTTTCCGCACGTTGTTCTGGTTAATCTGGTCCAGGCCGCTATATCGCCACGCATTGTAGGTGCCGGAATAGGTAAGCCAATCCTGCGGCTCAGCAGCGGCGCTGGCCATTAGCGCCGTGAACGCCAGCAATATTTTTCTCATTTTCTCATTCTCCACTAAATCGATGTACAATCAGAATTTCATGGCTACAAAAGTCTTTCCCGCACCCATCAAGCTCACGAAGACTCCAGAACCGCCGGTTTTCCAGACCGTTGCTGAAGAGCGTCTGCATCGCAAACAGCGACTGGCCTCGGCATTCCGCGTGTTCGCCAAATTCGGCTTCAGCGAAGGCGTTGCCGGACATATCACGGCGCGCGATCCGGAGCTGGAGGACCACTTCTGGGTGAATCCGTTCGGTCTGCATTTCTCGCAAGTGCGTGTGTCGGACCTGGTGCTGGTGAACGAGCACGGCGAAGTGGTGGAAGGAAACCGGCCCATTAATGAAGCGGCCTTTGCCATTCACTCGCGGCTGCATATGCTGCGCCCGGACGTGGTGGCGGCCGCGCATGCGCATTCAATTTATGGGAAAACATGGTCTTCACTAGGACGTCTGCTTGATCCAATTACTCAAGATGCCTGTGCGTTTTATGAAGACCACGGTTTGTTTGCCGATTACACGGGCGTGGTCTACGATGTCTCTGAAGGCGACCGCATTGGCGAAGCGCTGGGAAATCGCAAGGCCGTTATCCTGCAAAATCATGGTTTGCTGACGGTGGGACGGACGGTGGATGAAGCGGCGTGGTGGTTCATTTCGATGGAGCGCTCTAGCCAGTCGCAGCTTCTGGCGGAGGCAGTGGGAAAGCCAATTCATATCTCGCATGAGAGTGCGCTGACGGCACAAAAACAAGTGGGCGCTCCGAACGTCGGGTGGTTTCAGTATCAGCCGCTTTGGGACGTGATTACGCGCGAACAGCCGGATTTGTTCGACTAATGATTCCGCTTCGCATTTTGCTGGCAGGCGCGCTGCTTCTGGGTGGCGCTTGCAGCCGCCGCGACTCTAATGTGCTGCGAATTGGCGTCAGCCCGGTGCCGCATGGCGAAATTCTGGAGCAGACCGTCGCGCCGCTGCGCGCCCAGGGCATCAACATCCAGATTGTCAATTTCAACGACTACATTCAGCCCAACATGGCGCTGGCCGCGGGCGACCTGGACGCCAACTTCTATCAGCACATCCCTTACCTGCGGCAGTTTAACCGCGACCACGGCACCCATTTTGTCCCGGTGAACAAAGTCTTCATTGCGCCGCTGGCGCTGTATGCCGGACGGACGCGGTCTTTGCAGGCTCTCGCTGACAATGCCATCGTCACCATTCCGAATGATCCGGTGAACGCGGGCAGGTCGCTTTTGCTTTTGCAATCGGCCGGACTGCTCACCGTCAAAGGCGGCGACACAGCGCAGTTGACTCCGCGGGATATCAGCGCCAATCCGCGCCATTTGCAGATTCGCGAACTGGAATCAGCGCAGGTGGTTCGTGCGCTTCCCGACACTGACATTGCGGCGGTGAACACGAATTATGCATTGCCCGCCGGACTGAACCCGGTGCGTGATTCGCTGTTTCGCGAGAACGCTTCGTCGCCCTATGTCAACGTGCTGGCGGTGAATGCGGGGCATGAGCACGATCCGCGCATTCTGGCGGTGGCGGCGGCGCTGAACACGCCGCAAATTCGCGCGTTCATTGAGACGAAATACAAAGGCTCGGTGGTGCCGGCGTTTTGAGCGCGATCATGATTGAGTCTTTGAGCAAACGCTACGGGCAAACCGTGGCGGCGCTAGCAGACGTTGATCTGAGCGTGGAGCGCGGCTGCGTTCAGGGAGTCATCGGCTTCAGCGGCGCGGGAAAAAGCACGCTATTGCGCTGCATTTGCGCGCTGGAAAAACCGGACGAAGGGCGCATTCTGATTGATGGTTCCGATGTGGCGCATCTGGATGGCGCGGCACTTCGCAAGGCGCGGCGCAAGCTGGGCGTGGTTTTTCAGCAGTTGAATTTGCTGCGGTCGCGCACGGCGGCGGAAAATATTGCTTTGCCGCTGGAGTTGTCAGGCACGGCGAAACCGCGCATCCAAGAACGGGTGGCCGAATTGCTGGCCTGGTTTGGCTTGGAAGATAAAGCCAGCCAGTATCCGGCGCAATTGTCTGGCGGGCAGCGCCAGCGGGTGGCTATTGCGCGCGCTTTGGCTCTGAATCCCTCCGTCCTGCTGACGGACGAGCCGACGTCGGCGCTCGATCCGGAGACAACCGCCTCGGTTCTGGAACTTCTGGGCCGTGTGCGCAAAGAATTTGGCGTCACCATTCTGCTGATTACGCATGAGCTTCAGGCGGTGAGGGCGATTTGTGACCGCGTGGCCGTGCTGGATGGCGGGCGTATTGTGGAAGAAGGAACGGTGGAACAGTTATTGGCGCGGCCTTCCAGCACAGCCGCGAAACGTCTGCTGGCCGGACAGATGAGTCTGGTATGAACGAAATTACTTCCCTGCTCTGGCAATCGACGCTGGAAACGCTTTATATGGTGGCTGTGGCCGCGCTGTTCAGCCTCTGCGGCGGGTTGGCGCTGGGATTGCTGCTGGTGGTCACGCGCGCCAATGGAATTCTGGAAGCCAAATGGCTCAACCGGACGCTGGAAACCATCACCAACATGGCGCGCAGCATTCCGTTCATCATCCTGCTGGTGGCCATTGTCCCGTTCACGCGTTTTGTGGTGGGCACCTCTATTGGAACCGATGCCGCCATTGTGCCGCTGGTGGTGGGCGCCATCCCTTACGTGGCGCGGTTGATTGAAACCGCGCTGCTGGAAGTGGATGGCGGCGTGGTTGAAGCGGCGGTGACAATGGGCGCGACACCCTGGCACATCATTTGGAAAGTCTACCTGCCGGAGGGTCTGCCGGCTTTGATCCGCGCCGTTACCATTCTTAGTTTGACGCTGATCAGCTACTCAGCCATGGCCGGCGCGGTGGGTGGCGGCGGCCTGGGAGATCTGGCCATCCGCTACGGTTATCAAAGGTTCCGGCCTGACGTCATGCTGAGCACCGTGGCCGTTCTCATTGTCATTGTGCAGACATTTCAGTTCGCGGGCAACCGCCTGGCGCGCAAATTTGATCATCGGTAATTAAACTCATGTCGAACCTATCTCGCAGAAATTTCATTCAATCGGCAGCGGCGGCGGTAACAGCCATGGCCCTGCCCGCGCGCGGCGTTTCTGAAATAACGCCGTCGCTGACGCCCTTCGGTTATTCGCAGGTTCATCTTCTGGACGGCCCGCTGAAAGAGCAGTTCGACCACAATCATGAATTCTTTCTGAATATCAGCGAAGACAAACTGCTAAAGATTTTTCGCACGCGCGCCGGCCTTGCGGCTCCCGGCGAATGGATGAGCATCTGGTATGACGAATTCTGCCCTGGCGCGCATTATGGGCAATATGTTTCGGCGCTGGCGCGCATGTATGCGGCCACGGGGTCGGTCGAGACCAAGGAAAAGGTGGGACGGCTGGTTCACGGCTATGCGGCCACTCTGGACCCCACCGGCAAAATTTTCGCCGATCTGCGCTATCCCGGCTACACCTATGACAAGCTGCTGCTGATGCTGCTGGACGCCCACTCGCTCACCGGAGAAACAGACGCGGTGGAGATTCTGAAGGCCACCACACGCGCGGCCGTGCCGCACATGGCGGAAAAGGCTCTTACGCCGCAGGAGGTTCGCGAACGTCCTCATAAGGACGACACTTATCTGTCGGACGAGACCTACACGATGGCGGAAAATTTGTTTCTCGCCTATGAGCGTTTGGGCGACCGGGAATATTTTGAGATGGGCAAGCGCTATCTACTGGACAAAACATTCTTTGATCCGCTGGCGGCGGGCGACGATCCGCTTCCCACTTTGCATGCCTACAGCCACATGAACGCGCTTAGCTCCGGCGTGCAGGGATACCTGAAGCTGGGAAACCCGAAGTATTTTCGCGCGGTGTCTAATGCGGTGGACCTTATTTGGAAATACCAGAGCTACGCCACTGGCGGATGGGGGCCGAATGAGCAATTTATCAAGCCGGGCACCGGCGCATTGGGCAAGAGCCTCAGCACCACGCACGCCAGTTTTGAAACGCCTTGCGGCGCTTATGCGCACTTCAAACTGATGCGCTATATGACGGCCATCACCAAGAACTCGATTTATGGAGACAGCCTGGAGAAGGTTCTCTACAACACGGTTCTGGGCGCAACGCCGATTGAAGAAGACGGCAGCAGCTTTTATTATTCCGACTATCACGATTCCGGCTTTAAGACGCATAACCGCGTATTTCCGAATGCCCCGGGCGCGTGGGACCGCGATGGCAAGTGGCCTTGCTGCTCCGGCACTTTGCCTCAGATTGTTTCCGATTACGCGATTAGCGCGTATCTGAACAGCGCGGATGGCGTGTATGTGAATTTGTACATACCGTCGCGGCTAACTTGGACTCGAGAGGGCGCAAACTGCAAGATGACTCAGCACACTAGTTATCCGGTGGAGAATCTGGTGACGCTTGAGATGGAAACTTCCGCGCCGCGCACGTTCACGGTTTATCTGCGCGTGCCCGCATGGGCGGGTGCGCAGACGTCGCTGTCGCTGAATGGCAAGCGATTAACGGAAAGCCTGATTCCGGGCACGTTTCATGCGATTCGGCGCAACTGGAAATGGGGCGACAAGCTGGAGTTTGAGATTGACCAGCCGATTCGCACGGAGGCAGTGGATGCGCAAACGCCGGATCGCGTCGCCGTGCTGCGCGGGTCGCAGGTGCTGTTCGCGCTTGCGCCGCAGCCGCCGCTGATTACAGGCGGGCTTCAAATCACGCGCCAAGAAAATCACTGGAAGTATCGGGACATCCCGCTGCGGCCGTTCTGGCAGATCAAGGATGAGATCTACCAGACTTATTGGAAGATTCAGGCTTAGGTTCGGGACAAGGACGAAATTGATTTGGCGCAGGATGCGCGCGGCATGAGTCAGGGGCACACCACTGGAGTGCGCAACATGGATGCCGACTCGCGATCCAAATAAATCCACGCATTCGGATGCCGCTGCAATATTGACGCAGGCGCATGCACCGAGACCGCGCCTTCCAGACAAGCCGCCACCGCCGGCGCCTTGCGCAAATCCGGAACCACGCAAATCAATTCATCCGCCTTCATCAATTGCCGAATGGAAATGCTAATAGCCCGCGCCGGCACCTCCGCCAAATCCGCAAACCAGCCCTCGCCCACCTGCTGCTGCCGGCACGCCACATCCAAGTCCACAATCAGATAAGGCTTCTCCGTCTCAAAATCGGCTGGCGGATCGTTGAACGCCAGATGCCCATTTTCCCCGATCCCCGCAAACGCCAGATCAATTGGCGCGGACGCCAACGCCTGACCCGTCTGCCGGACCACTTCATCCGCATCCGCCACACCATCTAGCAGGTGGTAACGTGGAATCCCGGTGGGCACAATTACCTTTTCATGGATATAGCGGGCAAAGCTGGCTTTGTGCTCGCGCCCGATGCCGATATATTCGTCCAGATGAAACAGCTCAATGCGGTGCCAATCGATACCAGGCTCCCGCACCAGCAACTCCAGAAACCGCAACTGCGAATTGCCAGTGGCCACCAGAATTCGCGCGGTTTCCCGCAAGGAGAGTATGCGCTTCAGGGAAGCGCTGGCCCGATCCGCCGCTGGCCGCGCCGGATCTTCTGAAACATGAAGGTGCATTTACCGCCGAGTTTCGCACACGCGAAGGCGCGCGTCTAAGGAACACAGGGACGCGCCGAATCATCCCGCACCGCAAAGCCATAGCTGTCATGTGAAATGAGCGACTCGGTCTCGCAGAAACGCAGCACCGCCCCATTGTCGCTCAGCGCCGAGATAGGAATGCCGCCCAGGCGGGAAACCGGAACCGCCGGATTGTCGGACGTCAAACGGAGCTGATCGGCAACGCTCCCGACCGCATTATCCCGCACGTAAATCCGGATCTCGCCCGGATGATCCGCCGAACTCGCCAGCTTATCTTTCGCTAAATCAGGAATTTGCAGGCTGAACTTATTCTGACCATTGAAGGTTGCCTTGTCTCCCAGCGGAATTTCCGTCTGCGTTCCGTCGTCATATTGAAAGAACGCCGGAGCCCAGTTAGCCACATATTTCGCCTCCACCGTGACGTCGTGCATAAGGGCGCCGCCCGGCTGCAAAACCGTGCCCTGAATCTGCGTCAGCGGAATCAGCACGCAGCGGAACGAATATTGATAATTTCGCGGCTCCGAAATGGCCAGGTCAACTGCCTGCAGAGCGCATCCCGGAACATAAACAATCGCCCGAAAGCGCGTCTCCCCGCTGGCATGGATGCCCGTTATTTTGTAATCCGAGGTCTTGTCTTCGGAGGTAATCCAGCCCGCGATCCGGCTCGCCTTTTCGATAATGAAAAAGCGCCCCCAGAACCCCGACACCGAATCCGGAGCGTGAATGTCTAGCGTCGCCGCGGGCACTGCCGCACCCGCCGCCCCGCAAAACGCGACTACCAAGAGAAGGGGATTGTACCAGGGCATCTGATTGATAGACGCATCATAGCCCAAAACCCCAACCAATTTAGAGGCGCGCCCTAATAACTAATCCCGACCAGAAAATCCGCCTGATTCCCATTAACAGTCGCCGCAATCAGTGAAGACCCGGAAGCATCAAACCAGTGCGTGTACCGAATCTCCGGCGACACCCGAATTTTCCAAACCTTCAGCGTTACGCCGCCGCCAGCCGCGAAACCAGCCAGGTTGGGACTGGTGGCAACCAGCGTATTCGAACCATAGGAGAACACGTTCAGGAACAGCGCACTCCCGGACAAATGCCGGTAAACCAAACCCGCATCCACAAACGGCCGAATCAAGCCGCCTTTAAACTCATACTTCCCCAGAAAAGGAAACTGCCAGTCGTTAATCGCCGATCTTCCATAGACGTCCCCAATCGCACTGGCCCCATTTCGCCGGTAAAGCGCATCCAATTCAAACGAAATATGCAATGGAAAATGGATCTCCGCCGTCCCGCCAATCAAGTAACTAATCCGCCGTGTAAGCCTCCGTAAAAGGAACACCCGCCTTCACTCCAACCGAAAAAATCTGGGCCTGTAACGGCAGTACCGCGAAAAGCAGTCCTACCCAAAGTAATCCGCGCATGCCTGTAAAGACCCCGCAGCCTAGCTTTTCGCGACACCAGCGCAAAACTTTTATTGACCCATCGTAATAGCTAAAACCACCACATTCCGGTTATTCGGCAAAGTAATGGAAACCGCCGTCCTCGTGCTGTCCAGCGTCATGGTGAACCCGTAAAGCTGAAAGGGCCGCTGATCTTGCGAACCATTCGCCACCAGCCGGTACGCCGACGTCAGCGCCGCATATTCGTTCGCATACAAAGGCGCCGGGTCAGGCCAGTCATCAACGCCCCAGTCGCTGACGCCTTGCACCAGGGTCGCCGAAGTGCCGTCCGAGTAATTCACTTTGAACGTCTGATTCGGCTCCATGCCATCCACACCCGCAGCCAGGAAATACAGCCCGTTATACTGCCCGTTCGGCAGCGCCACCGTTGTGCTGCTCACCCCGTCCGGCACATCGGCTGGACCAAACGTAAACGGATAGCCATAAAAACTGTAACTCGAACCGAGCTGGGACTCGGGATACGCATTGCCGCCCGAATCCAGACCGCCGTTCAACACCGGCTTGCCGTCCCACCCAATCGCGTTGACGTTGTAGAAAGCCGATAAATTCACCATCGTCGTGCTGGTCAGCGGCACCAGGCTCCATTTCTGCGTCGCCGATGAAGAACAAACCTGCTGCTGGGTCTCCAGCCCCTGCGAAAGACTCGTCTCCACCCCATCCAGGCACATCGCCGAATTGACATTCACCAGTTGGAAATAACCGTCGCTGGTCTTCTGAAATTTCCATTGCTGGCTTGCCAGCGATTGATAAGTGTCCTGCACCACCACCACGCCCGCCATTGTCGAACTCGCCGACACGTCCAGCGTCAGCCCGCTGTTAATCGACGTAACCCGGTACGCGCCGCTCGTAACCGCCGTCAGGTTCCAAAGCTCATTGCCGCCGCCCCAGCACGGTGCCCACTGGCTGATCATCGCGCCCACCGCCTTTGAAATACCGTTCACGTCGAAGCACGCCCCCGTCGCCAGGTTCACCAGTTGAACGTTGCTCAAACTCAGCCCATGCGTCACCGACAAACTGATGGGCACCGTCTTCACCAGACCCGCGGCCGTGGCTGTCACCGTCACCGCGAAACTTCCTACCCAGGCACCCGAAGAAGCCATCAGCGTCAGCGTGGACCCGCTCGCTGAACTGGCCGGTGAAAAACTCGCGGTTACACCGGTCGGCAGCCCGCTGACGCTAAACGTCGCCGCCCCGCTGAAACCATTCACCGGCGTCAGCGCAATCGCACTGCTCACCGTCGTTCCCTGCTGCACCGCCAAACTCGACGGTGTCGCCTTAATCGAGAAGCCGGGCGTTCCCTCCACCACCAGATTCAGCGTCACCGAATGAACCAGCGCGCCGGACGTTCCTGTAATCGTCACCGGATATGTGCCCGCGACGGCGCTCCCCGCCACCGTGAAAGTAGCCGTCGCCGACGCGCCCGTCGCCGATGCGGCAAAACTCACCGTCACCCCCGCCGGCAAATTCGACGCCTTCAGCACCACCGCGCCCGAAAATCCATCCAGGTCCGTGATGGTTACCGTGTCCGTTCCGCTGCTGCCCTGCTCAATGCTCAGCGAATTCGCCGTCAGTCCCAGCGCAAAATCAGGCACCGGCAGCAATCCGTAAACCGTCACGTCGCTCGTGGATGCAACATAAACCTTGCCGTTCGCAATCGTCGGAATCACAAACTTCGAATTCGGTCCGGCCGAATCCCGAGCCGAATTGGCCGCACTGCTCCAGAGCGTGGTGGATACATTCGTCGCTTCCACCGCATAAACCACCTCCGGGTACACGCTCCAATCCACCACCCAGAGAATTGCGTTGCTTGTTCCGTTCGCCGAAATCGAAGGCGTAGATCCCAAACCGGTCGTCGTGACATACAGCCCTTTATTGACCGGTGTCTCCGAGATCACGCCGCTGCTGATACTAAACTGCTTCAGCCAGTCAATCGCTGTCCAGGTATAGATATTCCCATTCCAGTAGGCTGGCATACCCCACAGGTAAGTGTCTTCATTATCAATCTCCTGAACCACGTTGTTGGAAGTGGTGCTGTAACCACCCATGTTGTCGCGATTCACCAGAAAAATCTCATTCCCCTTGCCGGTCAGCACCAGCAGGTGCGGATAAGGACCCGTCTGGTCGGGCAAAATAAGCGCGCCGCCCGAACCTAAATCCAGGTCGGTTACCGCCCGCGTCGCCTGATCCTTCGGCGTGAACGCATCCTCCACCTTCATTCCAGACGTCAGGTTCAAGCGCAGAATGTCATCCCCATAATCCATGGAATTGGTGGCATAAGGCGTCGTGGCGTCATATGTGCCGTTCCCGGTCGGTAAAAACATTCTGGTCTCGCCGTTTTCCGTATCCGCCGCCAGCCCCGCGCCGCCCATCCAGAAGCCCGACCCCGTCCCATTCGGCGTGCTCAGAAACACCGCCGTCTGTGCCAGCGTCGCGGCGTTATAGGCCATCAGCCAGCCGTGAAATGGCCCAAAATCGCAATGCGCCCCAAAGGCGATATACACCGTGCCGTTTACCAGCAAAAGCCCCGGGCGCTGATTCTCCCATTTCGGGTCAAATTTCAGAACGCCGTTCGAACTGCCGGTTCCCGTCCCCGCAACCGACGCCGAAATGACCACCGGACCGCCAAATTTTTCCAACCCAGTCTTCACATCCAGCGCATGCAGCCGCTGCACCGGATAGTTGTTTTCATAAGTCTTCGAAACCACATACATGGTTCCGGAAACCGGATCTATGACCGGCGTGCCGGTGATGCCATATTCAGGCAAATCGCCGCAACCGGTATCCGATTGCGGATCGGGCGTGGCTCCCGCTGCCGCCCCGTGCGCCGCCGCCACCATGCTGGCCTGCCACAAGGGAGCGCCGCCTGAGTCCGCGTCGAACGCGTAAACGCTGTCATTCTCGGTCTCGACAAAAACCACATTATGCGCCGCTCCGCCCACCGTTAGCCCCGGCATATAAAGAGGTTGCGCCAAAACCCACCCGTCCACCGGAAGCGAGAAAAGCTTCCCGAAATTACCGGAAGAAACATTTGCAGGAGTCAGAATCGTTTCATTCAGATTCTGGCCCGTTCTCGAAATATCGTTGTGCTGGGTCAGGACGCTGGTCTGGGCGAAAATCGGCGAAAACGCCCCTAAAAGGAGGGCCGCTAAAACGAACACTTTGGTTTGCATTGAGAGACTATTAGTAGATGGTTTATCGTTTCTTGCGCTGCCGTCTACTCTGAAAAACCGTTCCAGTACTAAAACCGGAAAAATCTCTGTGGGAAAACGATATAACCACGCCTTTTTCACCGCCCGCTCCACCCGCCGTCTAAAGCAATAAGCAAGAAGTTCCGATCATCTTGTGTAATGAGCGCAACTCTAACCTTCAATGAAGACGCGACACACGCCGATCAGCCATCTGCCTCCCAGAGCTTGGCGGAAAGGTTTGGGATTACGGAACAAAATCTGGCTGATCGCCGGACGTTCATCGGTTTGGACACGCCCGATCAAACACTCCTGTCTGAGTTCGCCGGCTGGGCCCGTGACAATGCCGATGCCGTTTGTCGGGACCTGCTGGAGCACCAGTTTAACTTTGCTCCGACGCGCGCTATCTTTGAGCGCCGGGCCAAGTCCAAAGGCGTGACATTGGAGGCGCTGCGCACGACGCTGGAAAAAGCGCAGGCGGAGCAGTTTGCCGGTGCCTTTGCCGGTGCCGACACAAATTGGGATTTATCCTACTTTGAACGCCGCCTGTTCGTCGGCTGGGTACACGCGCAATTTCATTTGCCTTTCAAGTGGTATCTGGGAGCATATCCGGAACTGCTGCGCATCACGCGCCGCCACCTGCTGAAAACCGGTGTTTCGGAAGCGCGCACGGCCGAAGTGACCGAATCGCTCAATAAAGTCTTCAACCTCGACATCCAGGCCATCGGCGACTCGTTCCTTCTGAACACGCTCGAACTTTGCGGGCTGGATATCACCGCCATCATGCAGCGCAACGGCTCGGACCGCACCGAACATTTGGACCAGGTAAAGCTGGCTATCTCCATATTGATCAAACAGGCTGTAGCGCTCGCCGATGACCGGCTGCGCGACACCATTCTGGAACGCCAGGTCCAAGTCGCCGGCAAACTGGGCGAAGCCTTTGGGCGCGCGCAGGCGCGCTTTCTGCGGGTCGCCAATCAGGCCGATTTTCTGGCCCAGGGCGATCTGCGGCACCCCTCCGTTGCCGCTCTCGATGACGTGCCGGACAACGAAGTGCTTTCGAGCGCCATGCGCCGCCTGTTTGAATCGCTGAAGCAGGTGACCACCTTGGCGGGCGAAATTGGCCAGGGAAACCTGGCCGTCGAACTGGAGCACCGTTCCGCCAAGGACGAACTCGTTCCGGCCTTCAACCGGATGGTCGCCACGATCCAGAAGCTCACCGCCGATTTAAACAAGATGAGTGCCGATCATAGCGTCGGCGAGATGGATTCACTCATCCCCGCTTCGGAATTTGAAGGCGCATTTCGCCAGGTCGCATCCGGAATTAACGAAATGGTGCGCGGCCATATTGAAACGCAAAAACTGGCCATGCAATGCGTCGATGAATTTGGCCGCGGCAACTTCGAAGCCCAGTTGCCATCCTTTCCAGGCAAAAAGAAGTTCATTAACGAAATTATCGAAGGCGTGCGCCGTAATCTGCGCCTTCTGATAGCCGACACCAATCTTCTCGCCCAGGCGGCTGCTTCCAAGAATCTGCGCGCGCGCGTCGACGTAAACCGCCACCAGGGCGACTATCAAAAAATCATTCAGGCCATCAACACCACGCTAGAAAGCATAGTGGAACCGCTGCGCGCCACGGCGGAAAGCGCCAACAGCGTTTCCCTGTCGGCGCAAAAACTGACTGGCAGCAGCCGCCAGATGGTGCATGGCGCGGAGGAAACCGCCCGTGAGGCCTCGGTCGTCTCCGAAAGCAGTTCCCGCATTTCCCAGAGCGTCACCAACATGGCCGCCAGTTCGGAAGAAATGCTGGTCTCCATCCGCGAGATTTCGCGCAGCGCCAACGAAGCCGCGCGCGTCGCCAAAGATGCCGTCGTTGTGGCCAACACCACCAATAAAACCATCTCTCAACTGGGCAACGCCTCCACCGAAATCGGCAAAGTGGTCAAAGTCATCACCTCCATTGCCCAGCAAACCAACCTGCTGGCGCTAAACGCCACCATCGAAGCCGCACGCGCCGGAGAGGCCGGTAAAGGTTTCGCCGTTGTTGCGAACGAAGTCAAGGAACTGGCCAAAGAGACGGCGCGCGCCACGGAAGAAATCAGTCACAAAATTGAGGCCATCCAGGCAAACACCAAGAGCGCCGTCCAGGCCATCGGCGAGGTGGGCACCATCATCGGCACCATCAACGACATCTCCAACAGCATCGCCTCGGCGGTCGAACAACAAACCGCCACCACCAACGAAATCGGCCGCAACGTTCACGAAGCCGCCCGTGGCACGGCCGATATCAGCACCAACATTAGCTCAGTCGCCCGCGTCGCAAACGACACGGCGCAGGGCGCGCAGGAAGCGCAAATGGCCGCTCAATCGCTGACAGATCTGGCTGCCCGTATGAAAGATCTGGTCGCCGGCTTCGAATTTTAGCGAACCTTTAACGACGCATCGCTAAGACTTTTATGGGAAGCCATCAGCTTCTCAATATCCTCTATCTCAATCGGCACAAACGCCGACAGCACTTCGTACCCGGTCGGTGTAATCAGGATCATATCTTCCAAACGGATACCTGTATGATCCTCTTCAATTCGCATCTCCGGCTCAATCGTAAAAATGCGCCCCGGTTCGAGCGTCGCGCCACCGACGTCATGCACCTCTAACCCCACCGGATGTCCCAGCGCCCGCGCCGTCGACTGCTGCTTTCGGTAATTTTCCACAAACGTCTTCGCCGCGTTCTGAATTTTTGGATCGGTGAACGCATAATCCGCCATAATCGCGTCCATCTTCACCACCGCCGCCTTGATCACATCGGCCGGCGTCATGTGCACTTTAATCGAAGTCAGCACGGCACGGTAAAGCTTCAAATAGATCCCATAGGCTTCCTTCTGCCGCGCCGTGAACACTCCATTCGCCGGAAACACCCGCGTCACGTCCGACTGGTAATACTGGAAATCCGGAGCGTAATCGAACTGCACCAGATCGCCCGGTTCCAGCACACCGGTGTTCCGGTTGTAATGCGTGTAATAGGTGTTCTGGCCCGCCGCAATCAGCGCGAAATAAGACGCGCCCAGCGCCCCGTGCTTCTTGAACACAAATTCGGCGTCCGCCTGCAGTTCGTATTCATGCATGCCCGGCTTGGCGTCGCGCATCGCCTCCATAATCCCCAGCCCCGCAATCCGCGTCGCCTCGCGAATCACCGCAATCTCGCGCGCGCTCTTCACCGCCCGCAGCCCGTTCACGATTGGATCCAGATCCTGAATCTCCGACTGCGGCGCGGCATCCTTCAGCTTGGCGACAAAAGTAGCCTCGCGTGAATTGCGCCCGTCCCAAAAATCCACGTAATTCGCCGCCCACATCCGCGTGGGGTCGCCCTGCGACTGGCTGCCCAGCACCTCGGCCGCAAACGGCGTATAAATCGTGCGATGCTCAGCCGCAATCGCCAGAATCGCCCCGCTAAAATCCGCCCGGGTCAAAACCGCGTGCACCCCGATCTGACGCGCCGTCTCCGCTCCCGGCATCATCCCCGGCCCGTACATGCTCTTGTTCTGCCGCTCAGTCCACGGGTTCAGAAACAACGTCGTCTTCTTCGTCCTCCCGTCGATGATCACGCTCGCGCGCGGCTCCGTCACGCCCGTCAGATAAAAAAACTGGCTGTTCTGGCGAAAAGGCATCTCGCCCGGAGGCTCCGTCGTGCCCAGCAAAATCGCGACGCCATCGCCGATCTGCGCCATCACCCGCGCCCGCCGCGCCGCAAACTCCTCCGGCGGAAAAATCTCGTTCCCGCGAAACACCGGCTGAGCCGCCAGCAGCCCAGCCCAAGCCAGAAAAACCAGCGAACGCAGCCTCATCCGCTAAACCGCCGACCCCGCCAGCTTCCATTGCGGCCGGACATAATGACAGGTGTAGCCATTCGGATAACGTTCCAGATAATCTTGATGCTCCGGCTCCGCCTCCCAAAACGGACCCGCCGCCGTCACCTCCGTCACAACCTTCCCGGGCCAGATGCCGGAAGCGTTGATTTCGCCAATCACCTGTTCAGCCGTCCGCTTCTGTTCCTCGCCGATATAAAAAATGGCCGAGCGATAACTCGCTCCCCGGTCATTCCCCTGCCGGTTCACCGTCGTCGGATCGTGAATCTGAAAAAAAAACTCGAGAATTTCCCGGTAGCTCACCGCCTGCGGATCAAAAATAATTTCAATCGCCTCGGCATGCGTTCCATGGCGCTCATAAGTCGCGTTCGCCACATTCCCGCCCGTGTAACCCACACGCGTCGAGACCACCCCTGGAAGCCGCCGGATCAAATCCTGCATGCCCCAGAAACACCCGCCCGCCAGCACCGCTTTTTCACTTGAGTTGCTCATATAACCATTGTCCTCGAACAGCATCGTCGTAAACAGGGGGAGAAGCGCTCCCAGCCGGAAACCGCGAATCCAATGAATACCTACGGTTTCAATGCAATTGTGGAGCCCGACGAAGACGTACAAGGCCAACCAGCCTGGTTCGCCCATTGTGCGGCACTGGAAAGCCTGGGAGCAGCAGCATCGGGCCGAACTCCCGACGAAGCACTGAGCAACGTAAACGACATCGTTCGAATGATCGTTCAGGGGTTCATCGAGGCCGGAAGCCCATCCCGGTGTAGCTCGCCGATAGTGGACCCCACTGGGAGGTCAAGGGAAGAACCACGGGATGGAAGAGCGATAGTTCAGGAAGCACTAGTTCTATGACCACCTGAAAAACTTCTGATTAAACAATTTCCTTCGCAAATGTTTCAGCACATACTGAATAGTATGGGTCGCTCGCCGCTACGCATTGAGGTCACAAAGATGAGAAGGCGCTGGAGGAGTTCCTGAGCGGAGGCGTTCAGGCGGTTCGCGCGGTGCTCCGGGGGCTGGCGCTTCGACAACTGGCGAACGGAGTCAGCGCTCCACCCATTGCCGAGTTCATCCCTCTGATGCCACAATCAATTCGGAAGGTGGGACATCGTTACGCCGAGGGCGGGCTGGAACGGGCCCTCCATGAGAAAGAGCGGCCGGGAGCCGCAACCCTGCTGGAGGAAAGCCAGAAGCAGCGGATCATCGCGATGGTCTGTGCCGTTCCGCCGGAGGGCCATGCCCGCTGGACAGTTCGGCTGGTGGCCGAGCAGGCCGTGA